>Ga0180007_10001661_pt1 | contig 28827 bp, 24 predicted proteins | sample MM_PC_MetaG_FD_121122 | JGI IMG/M metagenome (GOLD analysis project Ga0180007, IMG submission 121122) | Groundwater microbial communities from the Aspo Hard Rock Laboratory (HRL) deep subsurface site, Sweden - MM_PC_MetaG | ecosystem: Environmental > Aquatic > Deep subsurface > Groundwater... | reverse complement strand
TGACGTTCTCCTGTGTTGAGGTTCCGGTGAAGTTTTGCAACTCCAACCGTACCCCAGCCAAGGACGGCATGACCACTTTCACTTTTGTGGCCAACTGTCAGGTGATAACCATCTCACTACACCCCACGACACATTCGTCCACGGCGACTTCCCTTCCAACTTATAATCCTATAATTTTCTTGGTCGAAAGGGAATAGTCAAATCCGTGGATAGATCGTCAGCCGTTCCATTATTCTATTCTGAGCAATCTGCTAAATCATGCCCACCACCAGTTCACCCATCTTGACGCAGCCCACCAGCTTGCAGCCTTGTTCCGCGATATCGCCGGTGCGCCAGCCCTGGTCCAGGACCTTGGACACGGCGGCCTCGATGGCCTCGGCCTCGGCGGTGAGGTTGAAGGAATACCTGAGCATCATGGCCACGGAAAGGATGGTGGCCAAGGGATTGGCCTTGTCCTTCCCGGCGATGTCCGGGGCCGAGCCGTGGATGGGTTCAAACAGGCCAGGGCCGTCCGCGCCGAGCGAGGCCGAGGGCAGCATGCCGATGGAGCCGGTGATGCAGCCTGCCTCGTCGGACAGGATGTCGCCGAACAAGTTACCGGTGACGATGACGTCGAACTGCGAGGGGTTGCGCACCAGCTGCATGGCCGCGTTGTCCACGTACATGTGGGAGAGCTCCACGTCCGGATAGTCGGCGTGCACGCGGATCACCACCTCGCGCCACAGGCGCGAGACATCCAGCACATTGGCCTTGTCCACGGAGCACAGGCGCTTGCCGCGCTTACGTGCGGCCTCGAAGGCAACCCGGGCGATGCGCTCCACCTCATGTTCGTAGTAGACCATGGTATTGAAACCCATCTTCTCACCGTCCTGCTCCACGATCCCCTTGGGCTCGCCAAAGTAGATGCCGCCGGTCAACTCGCGGATGACCATCACATCCAGGCCGTCCTGCACCAGATCCGGGCGCAGGAAACAGGCGTTCTTGAGCTGCGGGAACAGCTTGGCCGGGCGCAGGTTGGCGAACAGGCCCAGCTCCTTGCGGATAGCCAAGAGCCCACGCTCGGGGCGGATGGCGGGGTCGATGGTGTCCCATTTGGGCCCACCCACAGCGCCCAGCAACACCGCGTCAGCGGCCTTGCAGGCGTCGATGGTCTCCTGGGGCAGGGGCACGCCGTCGGCGTCGATGGCCACGCCGCCGATGCGCGCACTGCTCGCGATCAGGGTATGGCCGAATTTCTCGGCCACGACCTCAAGCACGTTGCCTGCCTGTTCCATGATCTCGGGGCCGATGCCATCGCCGGGTAGAAAACAGATCTTGAGTTCCATAAGTATGTCTCCCTTACGCCGACTGAGCCAGACGGTTTTTGACGTAGCCCACAAGACCGCCTGCGTTCAGGATCTCGTTCATGAAGGCGGGTACAGGCTGGCAGGTCACTTCCACGCCCGTGGTCAGATTGCGCACCAAACCGGTTCCAGGATCGGCCTCGACCTGATCCCCGTCGGAGAACTTGGCGTAGTCGTCGCCCACTTCCAGAAGGATGAGGCCCATGTTGAAACCGTTGCGGTAGAAGATGCGCGCAAAGCTATGGGCCACCACCACGGGCATACCCGCGCCCTTGATGGCGATGGGGGCGTGCTCACGCGAGGAGCCGCAGCCGAAGTTGGGCCCGGCGACCATGATGTCGCCCTGGGAGACGCGCTTGACCCAGCCTTCCTCCTGGCCCGCCATGCAGTTGGCGCCCAGTTCCGCTTCATCGGTGGTGACCAGGAACCGGGCCGGGATGATGGCGTCGGTATCGATGTTGGTGCCCACCACGTGGGCCTTGCCTGAATATTTCATAATCATATTCTCCGTACTTTCTGAACTTGAGGAAGTCTTCTTCCCACAGGCCGGTCAAAAATTTTGAAGACCGGGCATGAGGGCTGTGCGAGGCCGAAGTCCTGATGTCGTTGGCGAGTCTTCGAGCCTTACACCCGCAGGGAGCATTGCTGTATTCCAAATACATGAGGGTTTGCATTCACCGCAACAACGCCGCCATGGGAAGATTTTCATAGGCCGCCTAAAGGTCCTTGGGATGAGTGATGATCCCGGTGACGGCAGAAGCCGCTGCCACCGCGGGGTTGGCCAAATAGACCTCGGCATCCAGGCTGCCCATGCGGCCCTTGAAGTTGCGGTTGGTGGTGGCCAGAGCTCGCTCACCGCCCGCCAGGATGCCCATATGGCCGCCCAGGCAGGGTCCGCAGGTCGGGGGTCCAATCACGGCCCCGGCGTCCATGAAGATCGCGAACAGGCCCTCGTCCATGCTTTGGCGCCAGATTCTGGGGGTCGCGGGCAGCACGATGCAGCGCACACCCGAGGACACCTTGCGGCCCTTCAGGATGGCTGCGGCCTCGCGCATGTCCTCGATGCGACCATTGGTGCAGGAACCGATCACGACCTGATGGATCTCGACATCGCGCACCTCGGACACGGGGTGCACGTTGTCGGGCAGGTGCGGGCAGGCGATCTGCGGCTCCATGCCCGTGACGTCGATCTGCACCACGCGCTCATAGCTCGCGCCCGGATCGGCGGACAACAGCTCGTCGCCCGTGCGCCCGGCCGCCCGGGTGTATTCCAGGGTCTTGGCGTCCGCGGCGAACAGGCCGACCTTGCCACCGGCCTCAATGGCCATGTTGGCCATGGTCATGCGCCCCTCGATGGTCAGCGCGTCCACCGCGCTGCCGCCGAATTCCAGGGCCTTGTACAAGGCTCCGGCCACGCCGATCTTGCCGATGAGGTTCAGGATGTAATCCTTGCCCCCGACATGCGCGTCCGGGGTGCCGTTGATCTCCACGCGGATGGTGGGCGGCACCTTGAACCAGGTCTCACCAAGGGCCATAGCCCCGGCAATGTCCGTGGAGCCCATGCCCGTGGCAAACGCGCCCAGGCCACCGTAGGTACAGGTGTGGCTGTCCGCACCGACCACGATGTCGCCAGGGCCCACAAGCCCCAGTTCAGGCAGCAGGGCATGCTCCACGCCCACGTTTCCGCCCTCGTAGTAGTGGGTAATGCCCTTTTCATGGGCAAACTCGCGCACCCCCTTGACCTGCTCTGCGGAGTCGATGTCCTTGTTGGGCGTGAAATGGTCACAGACCAGGGCGACCTTGTCCTTGTCAAAGACATCGGCTGCGCCCATGGCCCTGAAGGACTTGATGGCCAGAGGGGCCGTGATGTCGTTGGCCAGCACCAGGGACACACGACAGCGGACGATCTGGCCCGCCTCGCGGACCGTGTCATCGCTGTGCCGCTGCAAGAGTTTCTGGGCTACAGTGCGGGGCATTTTGCTTCCTCCATGGATTTAGCGAGTCGATTCATTGCGTTCAAAAAGGCCTTGGCGCTGGCGAAGATGATGTCCGGGTCGGAGCCACGGCCCACGGCCGTGCGATCATGGGCACGGATCTTCACCGTCACTTCGCCCTGGGCATCGGTACCGCCAGTGATGGCGTTGACCAGATACTGTTCCAGCACGGGCCGTTGGCCGATGATTTCCGAGATGGTATTAAACACGGCATCCACAGGTCCCACGCCAAAGGTGGTCATCTTGCGTTCCTCACCATCCACCTCCATCACAACGGCCGCGGTGGGTGGGATGTCCATATTACCGGACTGGATGTGCAGATACTTCAAACGGTACTTGTCCGGGATGCGAAAGACCTCTTCCAGGACAATGGCTTCAAGGTCCTCGTCGTAGATATTTTTCTTGATGTCCGCCAGCCTTTTCACTGCGGTAGCAACCAGATCGATATCCTCGTTGGAGAGCCGATAGCCCATGTCGGCCACCTTCTGGCCGATGGCGTGACGACCCGAATGCTTGCCGAGCACCATGTCGTTGCCGGCACGGCCCACGCTTTCCGGGGTCATGATTTCGTAAGTCTGGCGATGCTTGAGCACCCCGTCCTGATGGATGCCGGACTCATGGGCAAAGGCGTTGTCCCCGGTGATGGCCTTGGTCGGCGGAATGGGCCTGCCAATAATTCGCGACAACAGACGATTGGCCGGATAGAGCTGCTCGGTCAGGATATTCGTCTCAAAGGGATAATGCACGGGCCGGGTACGGATGTTCATCACCACCTCTTCCAGGGCCGCGTTGCCCGCGCGCTCACCGATGCCGGACAAGGTGACCTCGGCCTGGCGTGCCCCGGCGCGCAGGGCGGCCATGGTGCTGGCCACGGCCATGCCCAGATCATTGTGGCAATGGACGGAGAAGATGGCCTTGTCCTGGTTGGAGACATTCTTGATGAGGTAGGCGATCAGTTCCGCATATTCGTCGGGCTGGGCGTAGCCTACGGTGTCCGGAATGTTGACCACCCTGGCCCCGCAGTCGATGACCAGTTCGCAGACCTTGACCAGGAAATCCCAGTCCGAGCGCGAGGCGTCCTCGGCGGAAAACTCGACATTCTCCGTGTACTGCGCGGCATGGCGCACGGCGGCCTCGGCCATCTTCAGCACCTGGTCCGGCTCCTTGCCGAGCTTGTACTTCATGTGCAGCGGGCTGGTGGCGAGGAAGGTATGGATGCGCGGGTGCTTGGCATCCTTGACGGCGTTCCAGGCCCGGTCGATGTCCGAGGTCATGGCCCGGCACAGACCGGCGACCTGGGCATTTTCCACGGCCTCGGCAATGGCCCGCACGGCCTCGAAATCACCATCGCTGGCAGCCGGGAACCCGGCCTCGATGATGTCCACACCCAGGGCGTCGAGCTGCCGCGCCAGACGCACCTTCTCGCGCAGGTTCATGGTGCAGCCGGGGGACTGTTCGCCGTCACGAAGGGTTGTATCAAAAATATACACGCGATCTGACATGGGACTTCTCCTTGTCTGAATAGTGTCATCCGCACAAATAATCCTGCGGGGTGACAATGGGAAATGCTGTTCTGAGGGTGTTTCGCCACATCGCTGAACGATGCGGGAAAGGTTGCCACGTGCCGGGGATGATCCCCATCCGCACGGGACGGGGGAGCTCTACGTAATCTTCGGGGAAGCGTTACGCAGCGCGCCGGGGCGACGTAGCAATAGATAGTAGGTATAAATGGGACCAGAGAGCATGTAGCCAAAAAGAATCACGAATCCGAGGACCTTGGGCTGGGAAGCCACCATCACGAAGAGCAGAATCACGGTGACCATGCTGGAGAAGGGATGCGCCTTGACGAATCCATACTCCTTGAAAGAGGCGTAGCGTACACGGCTGACCATGAGGAAGGAACAGAGATAGGCCAAGGCCAGCAAGCCCATGGGCTCATAGGGCACCAGGGCCTGGGGCAGGAACGGTGCAAAGAGGACAAAAGCAGCCAGGATACAAGCCTGCGCCGGAATAGGCAGGCCAATGAAGAACTTCTTGGAGCTGGTGGAGGAAACCACGTTGAAGCGCGCCAGCCGGAGCGCCCCGCAGACCACGATCAGGAAAGAGGCCATCAGCCCCAGCCGCCCGAAGGCCTGCAGCTTCCAGAGATAGATCATGATCGCCGGCGTCACGCCGAAGGCCACCAGATCGGCCAGGGAGTCGAACTGCACGCCAAACTCGCTGGCGGTGCCTGTCAGGCGGGCAACCTTGCCGTCCAGTCCATCGAACACCGCACTGACCAGAATCGCCATGGCGCAAGCTTCAAAGCTCCCTTCAATAGCCCACATGATACCCAGGAAGCCTGAGAGCAGGCTTGCCGTGGTCAGCAGGTTAGGGAGGATGTAGACTCCCTTATGTATGGGCCTTGGCTTTTCTTCAGTCATGATCGTGTCGTGTTGATGTTAGGCTCTGCGGGCCAGGACGGTTTGTCCTGCAAAGACTTGTTCGCCTACGTGGACAGATACTTCATAGGCATCCGGAACGTAAAGGTCAACCCTGGAGCCAAACTTGATGAGCCCGAACCGCTGGCCGCGCGCCAGCTGGTCGCCCTCTTCGGCCCAACACACGATGCGCCGGGCGATGAGTCCCGCAATCTGGACCACGGTCCAGTCGCCGCCCTCGATCCCGCGGATGGACATGGCCAGACGCTCATTGTCCTCGGAGGCCTTATCCAGCGAGGCATTGAGGAACTTGCCCGGGAAGTATTTGATGACCTCCACCTCGCCGTCCACGGGGCTGCGGTTCACATGCACGCTGAAGACGTTCATGAACACGCAGACCACCTTGCGGTTCTTGCCGGTAATGGGGTCCACGGCCATGCCAACCTTACAGACCTTGCCGTCCGCCGGACTGATGGCCATGCCCGGGCCCCTGGGGGCGACCCGCTCGGGATCGCGAAAGAAATGCACCACGAAAAACGTGAGCACGAACATCACCGCCGTGCCCGTGGCACAGCCCAAAAAGGCCAGGCTCAAGGTCAACAGGGCGCACAAGGCGGCAAAAGGGGTCCCTTCGCGGGAGAATCCAAAGGACGGGCTTTTCATGATCGTACTCCAACCCCGCTACAGCGGGCAGATATCGTTGATGCGGCGCGTAAAGTCCTCGCGGTCGATGTAGTGGATGGCCTTCATTCCCTGAGCCTCGGCCCGCCGGACATGCCCGCCGTGGTCGTCCACGAACAGAACCCGTTCGGGTGAAACACCCAGGGCCGCGGCGAAATCATCGAACAAGGCGGGTTCCTTCTTGGTCCTGCCCGTGCGGTGGCTGTTCCAGACCAGATCGAAGCGTCTGAAGATACCGTGCTCGGCATCCAGTTCTTCCAACCAGTTGGTCTGATCGCTCAGGATGGCCACCTTGTACCCGGCGGCCTTGAGCTTGTCCACACACTCGAACATCCAGGGCCGCAGAATGAACCTGGATAACAGCTCCTGACGCAGTTCGGCGTCGCTGCCCGTGAGTTCGGTTTGCGCCTTGAGCCGGGTCCAGAATTCCTGTTCGCTGATACGCCCCTCGGCATAACCACCGGCCCGTGCCAGATCCACGGCCGTCTCGGATAACAGGGTGTAGTCGATGCCCTGGGCCTCGGCCAGGACGCGGAAGCCATCGAAAAACCCCTCTTCCGCCAGGACTCCGCCAAAATCGAAGATCACGGCATCCACTTGGCGCATGCCGGAATCATTGCGTTTCTTTTCCATGCCCCACCCTACCCCGGCCCCGGCCCCACGTCCAGAGTCCAGGCATCTCACCCCTCGACCGAGGCGGTTCCGTCCCCGCGCCCAGCCCCCGGACTGACATCCACGTCCAAAGCCAACACCCGGTTGCCGTAGCCAAGCCACTGGGGTACAATAACAACTATGGACCCCGTCACCCACATCGTCTCAGGCGCGCTGGCGGGCCGCCTGCTGCACACGCGCTTTGGCACGCGTCTGGCCTACGCCCTGTGCATCCTGGCGGCGTGGCTGCCGGACATCGACAATTTCGTGGGCCTGAATCCCGAACAATACCTGCTGCACCACCGGGGCATCACCCACTCCCTGCTGGGCATCGCTGTCCAGGCCCTGGCGCTGACCGGACTGTTCTGGATGTTGCACAAGGCCTTCACACCCGTGAAGACCTTTGTCGTCGCCCTCTCGCTGCTGGCCCTGCACCTCTGGCTGGACGTGGTCACCACCTACGGCACCCAACTCATGGCCCCGTTTTCGAAGGTTCGCTACGATTGGGGGGCCCTGTTCATTATCGACCCCATCCTGACCCTCACGGCCCTGGGGCTTCTCGTCTGGTCCCTGCGCTCCAAGGAATACGGCAGGCGCATCGCCACCCTGGGGCTGGCCCTGATGCTGGTCTACCCAGTGGCCGCCCACAGCATTCGCACAGTGGTTTGGGAATCCCTGCCCAAGATTCTGGCCGAACAAGGCATCCGGAGTGAATCCATCACGGTGAGCACGGACTTCTTGTCCCCCATTTTCTGGAAGATAATTCTTGAAGACGGGACACGCCTGCGCATCGGCTCCATCAGCGCCATCCCAACCCTGCACACCAACCTCGACCTTGCCGAGTTCACCCGGGCCGACCCGGAACTGCTGGCCAGGCTGGGACGAGAGATCTCGTTCTTCCAGACCTGGGCATGGTTCGCCAAATGGCCCACCATGAAGGAAACCCCCAGGCAAGACGGCGGGCGCGACATCGAGTTTCTGGATACCCGCTTCTACAGCCACAGCCCCCTTGCCCGACGCTTTCTGAGCCGCGACCAGGTGCCCTTCACCCTGACGGCGCGGCTGGAGCCCGACGGCACCCTCGACGGATTCCTGTACAATCACCACGGCCAGATCATCGCCTACGCCGTGACCAACTAGGCCGCCATGCTTTGGTTCAGTCTCTCGTTTCTAACAGCAGCCCTCTCGGCCACCGAAGCGGCCTATCTCAAACGTACATTTCGCGGCCTGAACCCGTTCGAGGCGGCACTCTTGCCTTCGGTGTTCTCCATCCCGCTCTTCGCGGTGCTGCTGCTATTCCTAGACTCCCCGGTTCTGGATCCGAACTACTGGCCGACCTTCGCCCTACTGCTGCCCATCAACATCACAGGATCATTGTTTTATTTCCGAGGCATCAACCTCTCGCCCCTGTCTCTGACCCTGCCCTACCTGGCCTTCACCCCGGCCTTTGCCCTGGGCACCGGGTATCTGATCCTCGGCGAGGTCCCCAACCTCTGGGGCTCATCCGGGGTGCTGCTCATCGTCCTGGGCAGCTACATCCTGAACCTGGAGTCCAAGCACTCCGGCGGTTGGCTGGCCCCCTTCAAGGTCATCACCGCCGAGCCGGGGACCAGGGCCATGCTTGGCGCGGCTTTTGTCTTCGCCTTCAGCGCCGTGCTCGGCAAAAAAGGCATCATCGAATCCGACCCCCTGTTCTTCGCCTGCACCTTCTTCATCGCCCAAGGCCTGACCATGCTCATCGTCCTGCCGCTCATGGGCAAGGCCCGATTGTCCGCCCTCAAGGTCGCCCCCGGCAGGGGCCTGACCATGGGACTCTTGGTCTTCGTCCACATCCTCTGCCACTGCCTCGCCATGTCCCTGGTCAAGGCGGCATACATGATCGCCGTCAAACGCCTGAACGCCGTATTCGGGGTCCTGCTGGGAGGCCTGTGGCTGGGAGAGTCGGGTATGAACGCCAAACTGGCCGGGGCCTCACTGATGTTCGCCGGGGCCGCGGTGATCGGTCTTCTGGGGCAGTGAGCCCTCCTCCCGAAGAATAATTCAAACACCGTTTTATTCCCTTGACAGTCCCTCATTCAAGGCATAACTACTCCAAACAAAAGATAGCGGGCTAATAGATAGCCCTACATATTTGTTTAAAACAAGAGGTTTCAAACAATGCACATCCATCAGAAATTACTTCTCTTTTCTCTTCTTTTTCCACTCCTCGCCGCCGGATGCATGGACAAAGAGGCCAACGGCCATGCCAAAGCGACCACCCCGCCGCCGCTGGTCAAGGCCATCGTCGTGCCCCGGGCCGACGTGCCCCTCGACAACGAATACGCCGCCCAGGTGGAGGGCTCGCGCGAGGTCGAGGTCCGGGCCCAGGTGAGCGGTATCCTGCTTGAGCGCACCTACCGCGAAGGGTCCTTTGTGCAGGAAGGCGACGTCCTGTTCCGCATCGACCCCAATACCTATCACGCGGCCCAGGAACAGGCGCGCGGTGCATTGCAGCAGCAGGAAGCCAACCTGGAGCTGGCGCGCTTGTACCGTGACCGCACCTTGTCCATCTACGAGCAGGGCGCGGTCAGCACCCACGAACGCGATGACGCCACCGCCAAGTACGACTCTGCCCTGGCTGTGGTACGCACCGCGCGTGGCACTGTGGAGACCGCACAGTTGAACCTGGGCTACACCGAGGTTCGGGCACCCATCTCCGGCATCACCAGCAGAGAGACCCGTTCCGAGGGCAGCCTTATCACTCAGGACGCCCAAGGCAGCCTGTTGACCACCATCACCCGGCTCGATCCCGTGTACGTCAACTTTTCCGTGCCCGGCACCGAGGTCCTGAAACGCAAGCGCCAGGCCGAGGAAGGCCTGATCAGCCAACCCGATGACGGATTGATCGTCCTGCTGCGCCTGTCCGACGGCAGCATCTACAAGCACGCCGGACGCATCAACTTCATGGACCGCCACGAGGACCCGCAGACCGGGGCCGTGCGTGCACGCGCCGAAGTGCCCAACCCCGATGGCATGATCCTTCCCGGCAGCTTCGCCCGCGCCGTGGTCCAGGGCATGGTCCTCAAGGACGCCATCGTGATCCCGCAGCGCGCCGTACTGTTCACCAAGGATGTGTCCCTGGTCTACGTGCTGGACGAGAACAACGCGGCCCAACCCCGCCCCATTGAGATCGGCGAGACCGTGGGCAACGGCTTCCAGATCGTCCAGGGCCTGTCCGGCGGCGAGCGCATCATTTCCGACGGCGTCATCAAAGTACGCCCCGGCGTCACAGTGACCGTATCCAAAGCCGAAGTCGCTGAAGCTGGTAAGGGGAGCGCTCAGTAATGTTCTCAAAATTCTTCATTTACAGGCCCATCTTCGCCACGGTCATCTCGCTGCTGATCTTATTGGCGGGAATCATGGCGATGAACACGTTGCCCATTGCCGAATTCCCGGAAATCGTTCCGCCCGAGGTCGAAGTCAAAGCGTATTATCCCGGAGCCAGCGCCGAGGTTATTTCCCAGAACGTCGCCGCACCTCTGGAACAGGAGATCAACGGCGTCGACAACATGCTGTACATGCGCTCCACAAGCGCCAGTGACGGCACCCTGAAGGTCACCGTCACCTTTGCCGTGGGCACGAACCCGGACCAAAACACCATCAACGTCAATAACCGGGTTCAAGCCGCCACCAGTTCCCTGCCCACCGAGGTCACTCGCCAAGGCGTCACAGTCACCAAAAAATCATCAAGTATGCTTCAGGTTGTGGGCCTTCGTAGCGACGACGAACGCTACGACACCATTTACATGAGCAACTATGCTTCCGTAAACGTGGTGGATGAGATCAAACGTCTGCCCGGTGTTGGCGACGCCGAAGTACTAGGCGCCAAGGATTATTCCATGCGTGTCTGGCTCAAGCCCGACAAGCTGGCCCAGCTCAAGATGACCCCTGCAGACATCGCCTCTGCCATCAACGAGCAAAACGCCCAGTTCGCAGCAGGTGCCATTGGCAACCTGCCCCAGGCCAATCCTGTGGAAACATCCTATACGGTCACCACCAAGGGTCGCCTGGTCACCCCCGAAGAATTCGGGAAGATCATCCTGCGCGCCAATGAAGACGGTTCATACCTGCGCCTGAAAGATGTGGCGCGCCTGGAGTTGGGTTCCCAAAACTACAACATGGTCACCCTGCGCAAGGGTAAACCATCGGTAAATATTGCCATCTATCTCTCGCCGGGTGCCAATGCACTCCAGACAGCCGATTCGGTCATCGCTGCCATGGACAGACTCGCCCCTTCGTTCCCTGATGGCCTGACATGGTCCATGGACTACGACATCACCGATTTCGTGCGCATCTCCGTGGAAGAGGTCCGGACAACCCTGTTCGAGGCCTTCGCCCTGGTGGCGATCATCATCTTCCTGTTCCTGCAGAATTGGCGGCCCACCATCATCCCGCTGCTGGCCGTGCCCGTGTCCATCATCGGCACCTTCGCGGGCATGTACGCCCTGGGATTCTCCATCAACACCCTTACCCTGTTCGGACTGGTGTTGGCCATCGGCATCGTGGTGGACGACGCCATCGTGGTCATCGAAAACGTGGAGCGCGTCATGCGCACCGAAGGCCTGGGTCCCAAAGAGGCCACCATCAAAGCCATGGAAGAAGTGGCAGGTGCGGTCGTCGCCATTGTGCTCGTGCTCTGCTCCGTATTCGTGCCCGTGGCCTTCATGGGCGGACTGGCCGGTGAGATGTACAAGCAGTTCGCGGTGACCATCGCCGTGTCCGTGGTCATCTCGGGCATCGTGGCCCTGACGTTGACCCCGGCCCTGTGCGCCATCTTGCTCAAGCCCGGACATCAGGAACCTATCGCTCCATTGCGCTGGTTCAACCGTTTCTTCGAGCGCATCACCAACGGCTACACCACAGGAGTCCGCCTGCTGCTGAAACGCGGCGTACTGGCAGTCGTCCTACTGTTGGGCCTGTGCGGTGTGACCTGGCATCTGTTCCAGATCGTACCTAGCGCCCTGGTTCCCGAAGAGGACAAGGGCTACGCCATTGCAGTGGCCATCCTGCCGCCTGGCGCGTCCATTTCGCGTACCGAGCAGTTGATGCGCGAGCTGGAAACCCAAATCGGACAGCTCCCGGAAGTAGACACCAGCATCAACCTGATCGGATTCAACCTGCTGTCTGTCACAGCCAACAGCAACTTCGGCACCATGTTCATCAAGCTCAAGCCATGGGACGAACGAGGTCCAGGCCAATCCTCCCATGATGTGGTCAAAAAGATCTTCGGCATGGGAGCCGGAATGGAGGAAGGTATCGTCCTGGCCTTCATGCCCCCGCCCATCAACGGCATGAGTAACACTGGCGGATTCGAAGGCTACATCCAGTCCCGTACGGGTGCCAGCGCGTTTGAACTTGCCGACACACTGGCAAAGCTTCAGCAAGCAGCAGCCAAACGCCCTGAGCTGGCTTATGTGCAAAGCACTTTCAACGTAAACTCGCCGCAATTACACGTGGAATTGGACCGTGAAAAGGCCCGTGCCATGGGTGTGCCGGTCAATGACGTTTTCAGTGTGATGCAAGCCACCTTCGGTAGTTATTACGTCAACGACTTCAACAAGCTGGGCCGAACCTTCCAGGTCAACCTGCAATCCGAGGGCGACTACCGCCGCAGCCCTGAAGATCTGGGCCGAGTCTATGTACGATCCAACTCCGGAGACATGGTGCCCCTGACGGCTTTAGTCAGGGTCGAACGAACCACAGGGCCCGAAGTCATGGAACGTTACAATGTATTCCCGGCGGCAAAGATCATGGGTGCCCCGGCCCCTGGCTACAGCTCTGGGCAGGCCCTGGCAGCTCTGGAAGAAGTTGCTGCCGAGACCCTGAGCGATGGCTACACCCTGGCCTGGACCGGATCGGCCTATCAGGAACGACTTTCGGGCGGCAGTTCCTATTCCGTCTTCCTGCTCGGCCTGCTGATGGTCTTCCTGATCCTGGCGGCACAGTATGAAAAATGGAACCTACCTCTTGCCGTCATCATGGTGGTTCCGTTCGCCCTGTTCGGCGCCATCGCGGCCAACTGGATGCGCGGACTGTCCAACGATGTCTACTTCCAAATCGCACTGATCACCCTGATCGGCCTGTCTGCCAAGAACGCCATCCTTATCGTGGAATTCGCAGTGCAGAAACGCGCCGAAGGTATGTCCGTGCATGATGCCGCGCTTGAGGCGGCCCGGCTGCGCTTCAGACCCATTGTCATGACCTCGCTGGCTTTTGTCCTGGGTTGTGTGCCGCTGGCCATCTCCAGTGGTGCCGGTGCTGCCAGCCGCCATTCCATCGGAACCGGCGTCATCGGCGGGATGCTGGCGGCGACGTTCATCGCCACCTTCTTCATTCCGGCTTTTTACAAAGGGATCACCCGTTTCACGGACCGTTTTCATAATCCGAAGAAACGCACCCCCATAGAGTGACCCCGACCCGGCGCCCCCGCCCTGCCCCCCCGGGGCGGGGGCGCCACCTATGACAACCCTCCATGAAAAGGTTATCGAGACCCTCAAGGAGTGAGGCATGAAAAAAATGAGAACCCACTGGCAAAGCCTGAGTCACGACTTCATCGTCAGTCTTGACATTACGGCTCGCGACGTGCGCAATCTGGCGGATGAACTGGCCCGCCCTTTCGGCCTCTCCAACTCGCGCTGGCTTGTGTTGCGTATCTTGGAAGAACACGGCTGTGCACTCTCCCAAAAGGAACTAGCGGCTGAAATCGGTATCGAAGGGCCGACGATGGTGCGTATTCTGGATGGCATGGAGCGTGACGGCTGGGTTCGGCGCCGTATTTCGGACAAGGACCGGCGAGTCAAACTCATCGATGTCGAGAATCAGTCCTGGGAGGTCATGGAGCAACTGGGCGAAAAGCTGGAAGCCGTGAAGGTCAAGATGCTCAAGGGCATCACCGATGAGGAAATAATGGAGGGAACGGCCCTGCTCAGCCGGGTCCGCGAGCGAATCCTTCAGATCTCCGGACGCAAGGACCCCAGCCCCACGTGTGTGGACAGCAAGAAATAGTCCGCGACTGCCGCAGCCGCCCTCGGGCCTCCCCCCAAATAAACAATCAACGACCCACAGCATCCGGGGATTCTCACTCCCGGCTTTCTCAAAACATCCCGTGGCGGGCCATGAGCCTGTCCACAAGCCCGCGGTCCGGCTCGTGGCGAACGGGCAGGGCCGGACGTTCGTCCTGCCGGTTTCCCTGGGCAAAGGGCGTCTCATCCAGCAACTTATTGTAGGCGTGGACCAGCAGGGACTCCAGATTGACCACATCTGCCGCATTGTAGGCCAACAGCGTCTCCAGGGCGGCGGCGTTGCCCGTATTCTGGTACTCGTGCCACAGGATGACCGCAAAATAGCCGTCCACCCCGTCCAGGTCGTCGCGACCGATGCCCATCTGCTTTTCGATGCTCTTCAACCCGCCAGAAAAACCGATCTTCTTGAGCACGTAGCGCAGATCGATGTGCCCCATGTCCAGGCGGATGCCAAAGGTTCGTTCGATGAACGGCACGTCAAAACACTTGCCGTTGAAAGTGGCGATGACGTCGAAGGCCCGGATGTCGTCCTGGAAATCTGCCAGATTGTCGCCATGCACGTAGGTCCTGACCTCACCCGCCCCGGACAGGGCGATGGTCGTGATGTGATCCTCACCGTGGGTCAGGCCCGTGGTCTCGATGTCCACGTAGGCCACCCGCTCGCGGAACTCGCCGAACAGCCGCCAGCTCTCGGCGTTGGGGAGACCGGCATCGAACCACCGTGCGTCCCCCGCCTCCAGGCGTTCCAGGGATTCGTCCAGGTGCTGGCGCACCCAGGTGGCATTGTTCCCCAAGGCGGCCTCTCCGGCTTGACTGGCGGCGTCGGCCCAGTGCTTGAGGCCCTTGCCCCAGTATCGCTGTTCCGTGGTCGTGCCGATGCGTGGGATATGGCAAAAGGTGTGCTTGAGCATGAACGTCCTTGCAGCTGCGGACACCCGGGCGGGCAGGATCGCAGCGGGTGATCCGGGTTGGCGGTATTTGCCGCAGGACGCTACGCGGAGGGCCGTGACTGCGTCAAGGGCGCTTGACGAGCCTGTCCCAAGCCGCCATGCTCCAGGGATGTGCGGACGATTCGGCCTCGACACCCCACCCAAACGCATGGCGAAGCATTTCAGCCTGGACAAGGAACCCGAAGAGCTCCTGCGCTTCAACATCGCCCCCTCCCAGATGATCAGGGCCGTGTTGGCACTTCCCCACTCCGGGACCCCTGTCTTGCGCTTGCTGAAGTGGGGACTTGTGCCCTCCTGGGCCAGGGACGCCGGAATCGGCAACCGGCTGATCAATGCCCGCGCCGAGACCATGGCCCACAAACCTGCTTTCCGCTCGGCCTTCCAACAGAGGCGCTGCATCATCCCTGCCTCGCACTTCTTCGAATGGCAACGGCTGCCAGGGGGGAACAGACAAGCCCATTGCATCCGCCTGAAGGACGGCTCCCCCATGGGCTTCGCCGGACTCTGGGAGCATTGGCCAACGCCGGGAGCAGACGATTCGCCGCCCGGCAGCCTGTTCAGCTGCACCATCCTGACCACTGCGGCCAATGAACTGCTGGCCCCGCTGCACCAGCGGATGCCCGTGATCCTGCCCCTCGAGTCCTACGACGCATGGCTCAACGCCCCGTCTGCCCAGGTGGCGTCCCTGCCCGCACCCTGGCCGGCCGACACCATGGAGTCCTGGCCCGTCTCAACCAGGGTCAACTCCCCGCTGAACGATGACCCCACCATCATGGAAAAACAGAAGAACTCCCTCAGGCGCAACACTATTTCAGACCTCAAGGAAGGCAAGGCCTCAGTATGATCCGTCGGCCTTGCCTTCCTTGCCTATTTTGATATATTACGCGGTTTCACCTAGTTCTATAGTATAGTACCCGCAACCATCGGACCGGACAGCGAACAGAACCATGCAGCAACTTCAAGAGATTATTGCCGCCAATGAAGAATGGCTGATGGAACGCATCCTGTACTACGCCAAGAAGCAGGGCTTCGCGCGGTACAGTTCCACCAAGGTCGCGGACTGGCAGGCCTCCATCGCCGGAATCTCGACCTCACTGTTCATGGCCCTTGAGCAGTTCGACAACACCGCTCCGGAATTCGGTCCTGACGATGACTACACGTCTCATCCCGTGGCGGCCTTCGGCATTGAGCAGGCACGCACGCACCGCAACCGGGGCATCTCCCTGTCCATGTTCTTGGGCCTGCTCAAATACTACCGCCAATGCTACATCGACCTGATCAACGAGCACATCGCCACCGGCAAGGACCGGCGTCGCTTCCGCAAATTCATCGCCCGCTGCTTCGACCTGTTCGAGATCGCCTTATGCTCGCATTGGACCACTCTGGAAAAGGACCACCGCATCGCAGAGATGCAGGACGCCAACCGCCTCCAGACCAACGAAAAGAACAAGTACCTGACCCTGTTCGAAAGCATCTCGGACCCGGTCTTCCTGGTGGATCATGCCGGGATCGTAGAGAACTTGAACGTCTCCGCAGCCATGTTCATGGGCATCGGGGTCAACCCAAAAGAACTCTCCCCGCTGACGGACCCAAAAAACGGTTGCGAGATCACCGTTCCCGGGATCAAGAGCCGTCAATCCGTGGTGGGCCGCAGGCTTTCGGAATCTCTGCCCTGGCTGAGCGGCGAGATACGCGCCTTCCTGGCCCAGGACCGCCGCGTGCTGCGCCTGGAAAAAAAGGCCCGCTGCCACGGCGAGGACCGCTACTTCAAGGTCACCCTGTCCAGCATGTTGGACATCTCCGGAAAGTTCTCGGGCGCGGTGGTGGTGCTCTCGGACATCAGCAAACAGACACTCACGGAGATGGAACTGGTCCGCAGCCGGGACCTGATGCAAACTCTCATGGACGGCACCCCCGCACTCATCGCCTACGTGGGCCGTGACCTGCGCTACCACTTCGTCAACCACTACTACGAAACCATCTACGGCATCCCCGTGGAGGACATCGTGGGCCGGCACGTCTCCGAGGTCATCGGCGACGATGTCTTCGCCGATGTCGCCGAGCGCTATGAACGGACCCTCGCAGGGGAGCCACAGCATTTCGAACTGACCTTCAAGACCAAGGCCATGGGCACACGCTACTTCGACGTGTCTTACCTGCCGCACCGTTTCGGCGAGTCGGTGGTGGGGGTCATCCTGCTCATCCTGGACATGACGGACCGGACCCTGGCGGAAATCGAACGCGAAAAATTTTTCCATGTCTCACCGGACATGATGTGTGTCGCCGGGTTCGACGGCTACTTCAAACAGTTAAACCCCGCCTGGACCAAGACACTGGGTTGGTCCGAAGAGGAACTGCTCAGCAGGCCCAACATCAGTTTCGTGCTGCCCGAGGACATCAACGCCTCCGTGAACGCCGTGGAACAGCTGACCAAAGGTCATGAAAGCATCGGGTTCGAAAACCGCGTCCGCTGCAAGGACGGCAGCTACCGCTGGATCACCTGGAACGCCATCCCTTCTCTTGATGACAAATTTATCTACGCCGTGGCCCACGACACCACCAAGCGCCGCGAGATGGAGGAGGCCCTGCGCAAGCTGGCCGCCAAGGACTCGCTCACCGGCACCAACAACCGCCGCCACTTCTTTGAGCTGGGCGAACAGGGATTCGCGGGGGCCAAGCGCTATGGCCGCGCCCTGTCCGTGTTCATGCTGGACCTCGACCATTTCAAGCGCATCAACGATGCCCATGGGCACGCCGTGGGCGACGCCGTGCTCAAGGCCCTGGTTCAGACATGTGGGGAAGCCCTGCGCGATGCCGACATCCTGGGCCGGCTGGGGGGCGAGGAATTTGCCGCCGTGCTCCCGGAGACCAACGCCATCCGCGCCTTCGCCACGGCTGAACGCCTGCGCGAGCAGCTTGCCGGGACCATTGTCGATGCAGGGGGACAGGAGATTCGCTTCACGGTGAGCATCGGCGTGGCGACCCTCGACGAGCAGGACCACTGCCTGGACGAACTCTTGAAACGTGCCGACGACGCCCTCTACGACGCCAAGCGACGCGGGCGAAACCGGGTCTTCAGCGCCTAACTCCGCAGCAGGGTTGCCTTGCCCTTGGCCTCCCCTCTCAGCTCAGCCTGGGGAGTGCGGCTCATGCGTCCGGGAAGAATGGCGGCCTGGGCCGCATGGCGTGGAGGACCTCGGAATACGTCAAATCGGACAATCGAAAATCCGGGGCCTTGCGATCCACACTCGCGTAATAGCGCATCAATTCAAGATACTTGCCCACCGTATGCGGCAACAACAATTCTCGGCGCACATGCTCGTGCGCGGCCTCGCCCATCCCGGAACAGACGTTGTCATCCTGAAGCAGGCGCGCCATGGCTTTGGCAATGGCTTCAGGATCCTCCGGTTCCACCAGAAAACCCGTCCGGCCATCGATGACCTGGCTCCTGATGCCGCCGCGGTTGGCCCCGATGACCGGCGTGCGCTGCCACAGGGCCTCGGTCACCGTCAATCCGAACCCCGCGCGCGTGGCCGTATGGACCACCCCGCGCGCCACGCTCATCAGCGAGCCCACCACCGCGTCGTTGTTCTGCACGTTCACCAGGAAATGGATATCCGGATCACCGTCGGCCAGTTCCCGCAATTGCGCCAGGACCTGTTCACCTTCGAGGTCGTCGGGAAAGGTATTGCCCAGAAAAAGCAGCTGCGGCGCGGGGTCCAGGCGCACCTCGTCGCGCATCCGGCAAAAGGCTCTGAGCACCGAGGCCTGATTCTTGTGCGGGTCAAAGCGTGCGATGGCCGCCAGGATCGGCCGCTCGGGGTCGATGCCATGCTCCCCCAGCAACGGAGCCAGGGCATCCAGGGCCTCGGCACGGGTCCGCAGACGGTTCTTCTCGCACAGGGGATCGATACCCGGCATGATCTGGTACACGGGAATCTGCACCCCCGGCCTCACGAACTCGGGCCTTGCGAAGATCGCACCGGCGCAGTGATTGATGTAGGGCAAGAGGAAGCGCCAAAGGGTCATGTCCGGCTCGGATGTGTCCAGAGGGCAGTGCCAGAGCACGTTGCCATAAATCACCCCGTTCATGACCATGGCTGCGGGCTGCGGGTCGTGCACCACCACCAGATCCGAAGTGATGAAGGTCTCCCGGGTCTGCTTGTCGATGCTGCCCACATAGGCCCGGAAGATCTCTTCCATGGAGATGTCCTGTTCCATGCCCTGGAGCAGGTTGCGAATCTTTTGAGTGACCGAGGAGGACTCAGCCCCGCTTTGCAACACGTGCCAGTGGGCGTCGATGCCCAGACCACGGGCCAGGGGCAGGATACCCTTGAGCATCTCGGCCACGCCACCGCCCATGGGACTGGAATTGACGTTGGCCCAGCCCTTGCCCTCCAGGGGCAAGGCCAGGGTATTCAACCGCTCGACACCTTGCGGACCAATGAATTCCAGGTACTCATCAGGGCGGGTGGAAGACTGGAGGACGTACTCGCTGATGAGGTCTTTCTTGCTGCCGGGCATGTCTGATCCTTCTCACGGGTTGGGCTGGTGGATGCGGACAACCGCTCCGCAAAAATCTAGCACATTCCCCAGTGACGCAAAAGCTCCGAGATGCGGAATCAGGAATTGAACGTGTCGCGCAGCTGCTTGAAAAAACCCAACAGAAAATTGTCCGGAACCTCGTTGCCGTCGACGATCAGGTACGTCAGCCGGGCCACGAGATTGCCATTGGGGGTCCTTGTTTCATGGAGCATGAACACCAACGCCTGTTCGCGGCCCGTGCCGGGGTCAGTGGTCAACACCTTGAGGATCCAGTGATCCTGGTCGCGATCCCAGCCCATGTCCACGCTGCGAGCCGCGCTGGCGCTTTTCTGGATCAGGCTGACCAGACCCTTGGGAGTGAAAGCCCCCCTGGAGGGAGCGGCTACGCCCAGGTATTCCCCGCGTTCGGAGCGGATGACCAGGGGCAGATCCAGGAAGGCTTCAGAAGGCTTGGAATGCAGGGGATTGTCCTGGCGGATATGTTTCTCGATGTAGAGTGAGAGGCGAGAGTTTTCTTCGCGCAGGGACGACAACTCGGCTTCCATGCCCTGCAGCACTTGCTCATGAGCGGCCTCGCTGCGGACAAGCTCCTTTTTGAGTCCGGCGAGTCCCTCGCGCAGGGACCCGATCTCGCGCCGATAGAGAATCTGGTCATCCAGCAACCCGGAGACACACCCCATCAGCTTGGTCACCGAGTCCGGCGGCTCCACCACCCTGGGTCCCGGGACCAAGGCTCGGCCAAAGCGCAGTTCAAGATCGCGCTCAATCTCGGATGCAGAGCTGCTCATATCATACATCTCCCTGATTCTCATAAATATTGCGAGAACCGATGGACAATAACGCTGCCGACGCCCCACCCCCGAGGACGAGGGGATGTACCGCCGGTAGCGATCCTTGTAATAGGCGACGGTGGACGAAGGCAGCCCCAACCGCCGGGAAATCTCCCGCAGGCTGATGAGTTCCGGGACCTCTGCGCTCCCCGTCTTGCCGCTGGTCGCCATTTTCTGGTTATCCCCTGCTCGACGCTATGTCTAGACTTTTTCAAGACTTCGTTGCTGCCTTCGCTTGTCTTTCCATCTTGTACAACTGTCCAAGGTGCAGCAACCAAAAACCGGGCCGCGCTCTTCGCGCTGCAAAATCTTGGGACAAGGACTGACGAGAACCGCCTGGACGTGCTACGATCCTGGCATGAACCATACCAGGAAGGAGACTACAATGACCAAACAGCTGATAGGTACAACGCTCGTGCTGCTGACCCTGCTCAGCGCGTCCCCCCCTGCCTGTGCTGTGGACGTGAACATGATCGAGCCCGCCGAACTGCTCCTGAGGATCGGGTCCCCGGATCTCTTTGTGGTGGACGTGCGCACCCCCTCCAGTTGGAACAGGAGCGACCACAAGATCCCCGGGGCCATCCGGGCGAACCCCAAGGACGTCACCGAGCTCGAACAGCAGATCCCCCCGGGCAGTGAAGTCGTGCTGTATTGCGCCTGACCCAATGAATACACCAGCGCCCGTGTGGCGCGTCAGTTGCTGGAATGGGGCCACGAAAGGGTCACTGTCCTACGGGGTGGCTGGCAGGCCTGGGAGGAAGCGGGATACCCCGTGGAGCCCAAGTAGGGCGGCGTCTTCCGCGCACACCCAATGCAGGAACCCGGAACCGACCCCGAACGGAATACGGCCCGAGTCTTGCCGGACAGGACACTCTTGCCCTGCGCTGCCTGGAATTGAATCCCCTTTCATGGAGCAAGGTTAGCAAAAATTCACTTCTGTCTTGCGTTGCAAGATTAATCTTGCAACGCAAGACGCTTTTCATGGCTTTTCCCCCGTTCACCTGGCCCATCCAGGGAATCAACACTACTTCATCCCCCTGCAACTGCACATCAATCTCACCTGTGGCATCCTTTATGTTTGTTGATGCAGCAGACTACGTCCGGCCCATGCGGGGCCATGGCCGCTGGCACGACCAACGAACCAGACGCTGGAGGGAGTATGGAGGCTGCACTGGTACCGAGGGAGCTACCCTCAGAAATCAAGGCGCACCTGGGCAAGTTCGATTTCAACGCCTGCATGGCCTGCGGCACCTGCTCCAACGGTTGCCCGGCCACGGGTTCCGAGAGCGGGCAGGGCCTGACCACCCGCCGGGTGCTGCGCATGATCGCCTTGGGCATGATCGATGAGGTCGTGGATTCCAACTTCCCGTGGATTTGCACGGGCTGCGGCCGCTGCTCCTACGCCTGCCCCATGGGTCTCGACATCCCGGCCATCATGGCCCACATGAAACACCTGCGTGACCGCGACAAGGTGCCCGGCACCCTGCACAAGGGCATGCAGAACAACGTGGATACGGGCAACAATCTGGCCATTGCCATGGAAGACTACCTGCAAGGCATGGCCGAACTCGGCCAGGAGATGTCCGACGACGACTGCCCGGGATTCTACGTGCCGGTGGACAAGGACAAGGCCAAGATTCTGTTCTTCCCCAACTCCAAGGAGGTTTTCGGCGACTTCGAGGATCAATTCTGGTGGTGGCGTATCTTCTACGCCGCACGCGAGAACTGGACCGTGCCCAGCGAAGGCTGGGAGGCCGTGGACTGGGCGTTGTTCACCGCCAACTACGAAGCCAACAAGTTCCTGGCACAGCGCAAGATCGACTACATGCACAAGCATGAAATCGACCGCATGATCATGCCGGATTGCGGTGGAGGCTCCTATGGCTGCCGCACAGGCATGGAGAAATGCAGGCTGGAGGATCCCACCAACACAGCGGGCTACACCTATCTCTATGACTATCTGGTCGAGATCATCCGTCAGGGGCGCATCAAGCTCGACCCTAGCCGCAACGCGGGCAAAATCTTCACCTGGCACGACTCCTGTAAGCATGGCCGCGAACTGCAACGCCACTTCGGGCGCGGGTTCTTCGAGGAGCCGCGCTGGGTCATCCGGCGCTGTGTGGACAACTTCGTGGAGATGACCCCCAACCGCGAGCTGAACTATTGCTGCGGAGCGGGCGGAGGCAACTGGCCCATGCCCTTCGAAAAGGATTCGGCCTTCCATGGCCACCACAAGTACCGCCAGATCCAGCGCAGTGGCGCAAATGTTGTGGTGGTGGGCTGTTCCAACTGCCGCGACCAGATCATGAAGCGCCTGCCCAAGTTTTACAAGGACGCGGACTACGAGGTGAAATACATCTGGCAGCTGGTGGCCGAGACCTTGGTCCTGGAGCCCTGGCAGGAGGAGCACATCAATCAGGCCCAGGCCGAGGCCAAGGCCCAGTGGGAAAAGTTCGGAATCGAGCTGGACGATACGGAATACTGACGATCCAACAGACCAAAAACGGCATCACCAGGCGGGACCCCTTTTTCCCGCCGAGCCCATGGGGGCCGCACCACAAGGCGCGGCCCCTTTTCATTGCCCCGCGTCCGTGCCAGACTGACCTGCAAAACCACACAAACAGGAGGACACCTCATGCTGGTCACCATCGCTGGCTGCGGGGCCCTGGGCTGTTCACTGGGCGCGCGGCTGATCGATTCGGGACTGGACGTGCAGGCCTTCGGACGGCCCGGTCCCCATCTGGATGCCCTGCACCACAAGGGCATCGTCCTGGCCCCGGACTGGAACGGCCAGGAGCGATCCTTTCCCCTGGTTGCGGCCTCCCACGACCCCGGCGAACTGAAGCCCTCGGAACTGATCATCGTGCTGGTCAAGGCTCACCAGACCGCAGCCGTGGGCCCGGTGCGCCGGGTCCTGAAGCCCGGCGGGGTCTGCCTGACCCTGCAAAACGGCCTGGGCAACGCAGAGCTCCTGGCCCCCCTGTTCGGGGAAGAGAATCTCGCGGCGGGCATCGCCACCTATGGTTCGACGCGCAAGGCAGCGGGAGTGGTGGACGGCTCCAGCCAAGGCTTTATCCTTGCCGGGCCCTGGCTCCCCGGCAGCTCCCTGGACTGGGTGGGGACTTTGCTGGCCAATTCGGTCCTGGACGCCACCTGGGTGCAGGACCCACGCCCGGCCATCTGGAACAAGCTCTGCCTGAACGCCATGATGAATCCCGTCGCCGCACTGACCGGGCAGCCCAACGGCGAGCTGCTGAAGAACACGTACACCCTGGGACTGATGCGCGCCCTGTTTGACGAGGCCGCCACCGCCGCCGGTCGAGCCGGAGTGGACATCGACAGGCAGACGGCCTGGGACAAGGCAATCGACACCATCGGAAAAACAGCCCGGGTCAGGCCGTCCATGCTTCAGGACCTGGACCATGCGGCACGCACCGAGGCCGACGCCATCTGTGGCGGCGTGCTTTCCCAGGCCCTGTCCGAGGCCGACTTCCCACAGACCCGCACGGTGCATGCTCTGCTGAAAGCCATCGACGCCCGCAATGGGCACTCGGACTGAACAGCGTGAGGGGAGGGACACGGGCGTAAGAGGCGTGAGGGGGAGTGAGAGCCTGGAGGTCCTGGACACCAGCGACACCTGGACACCTGGACACGAAAAAGCCGCCTCCTTGCGGAGGCGGCTAAATCAGCGTGGTGGGCCACCAGGGACTCGAACCCCGAACCAATTGATTAAGAGTCAACTGCTCTACCAATTGAGCCAGTGGCCCACGTTTCCCGTTTGGGAGGGGTTTAACTATTATTCTTCACGCCAACTGTCAACACCCTGCCACCATTTTTTTCTAAATCAAAAAAATAAAGAAAGCCGCCTCCTTGCGGAGGCGGCTGAATCTACGTGGTGGGCCACCAGGGACTCGAACCCCGAACCAATTGATTAAGAGTCAACTGCTCTACCAATTGAGCCAGTGGCCCACGTTTCCCGTTTGGGAGGGCCACTTCTATTCCCAGTCCCGGCTTTCTGTCAACAGCAAACTTTCGGCTTTATGAAAAATTATCTCCATGGCATGGTGAGCACCTATGAAAATCAACTCCATACGCCTTGCGGCCCTGCTGCTGCTGATTCTGCTAATGCCCGCCTCCGCGCTGGCCGTGCCCGCAGCCCCGCCAGATTTCTACTCCCTCAAATGGGAGTTGTTCCGCGTGGGCGAGGCCGAACCGGCCCCCGAACTGCTGGCTGTGCTCTGGCTGGAGCTGGACGAGGGCTACCACGCCTATGCCAACCCGCCCGGCGAAACGGGAATGCCCACGCACCTCTCCGTCTCCGTGGACCAAGGCCCGGCACTCAAGGTCATCTATCCCGAAGGCGAGGAAGGACCCGACGTGTTCGACCCCTCCCTCAGGGTGCATTCCTATTATGGCGCCACGCCGCTGTTCGTGCGCCTGGGGCGACTGCCAGCCAAGGCCGAAGCCCTGTCCGGGACCCTGTCCTTTGCCGCCTGCTCCGACACCAACTGCTGGCCGCTGCGCGAAAATGTCTCCCTGCCACTGGCAGGCCTGGACCTCGCAGCCCTGCCCGATGCCCGGAGCTTCTTCTGGTACGAATTCTATCTCAGCAACGAATTCACCAATGATGGCGCCTCGGCCAAGGGCGGTCTCCCGTCCGCGGCGGGCTCCACCGGCCAACCCACCGTCAACGACGCCCAGGCAGGATTTCGGCCCGAGGCGATCCCCGTGACGACCCCCGAGGCGGTCCCCACGCCAAGCACACAGTGGAGCTTCAGCCCCAGCTATTTCCATCCGGGCCTGGAGGTCTCCAGCATTGGTCTGGCTCTGGCCTTCGCCTTTGTGGCGGGTCTGCTGTTGAATTTCATGCCCTGCGTCCTGCCGGTCCTGAGCCTGAAGCTCTCGGGGCTGATGGCCGGGTCCGAGGGAAAAGGCGAGGCCGCGCGCAAGCGCACCTTCCGCGATCACAACCTGTTCTTTTCCGCCGGGGTCCTGCTCTATTTCCTGTTTCTGGGTGCGCTGCTGTCCAGCCTGGGACTGGCCTGGGGGCAGTTGTTTCAGACCCCAAAGATCGTCCTGGCACTAGCCGCCGTGGTCTTCGCCCTGGGTCTGTCCCTGTTCGGGCTGTGGGACCTGCCCGTGGTGGACTTGAAGTCCGGCCTTCCTTCCAAGAACCCCAGGGTCTGCGCCATGTTCACGGGCGTCCTGGCGACCCTGTTGGCCACCCCGTGCAGTGGGCCGTTCCTGGGCGGGGTCCTGGGCTGGGTGCTGCTGCAACCGCCCGAGGTCATCATGGCTGTCTTCCTGTCCATCGGCCTGGGCATGGCCTCGCCGTTTCTGCTCATGGTCGCCCAACCCGGCCTGGTCCGTTTCTTCCCCCGTCCAGGGGCCTGGATGAGCTACCTCGAGACCGGGGTGGGCTTCTTCCTGATGGGCACCGTGCTCTACCTGCTGGCCATCCTGCCCCAGGCCATGCTGCTGCCGTCCCTGATGCTGCTCCTGGCCGTGGCCTTCGCCGCCTGGATGTGGGGCCGCTGGACCAACCTCTCGCAGCCCGCAATCAAGCGCGGGACCATCCGTCTTGCGGCCACGGCATTGGTCGCCCTGGCCGCGCTGATGCTCTTTGCGCCCCAGGCAGCCCCCGTGAAATGGCAATCCTTCGAGCCCCAGGCCTTTCGCTCCTTGCTGGGTCAACAACCTCTTGTGGTGGATTTCACAGCAGACTGGTGCCCCAACTGCAAGGTCCTGGAGCACACCACCCTGAAGCCCGACAACCTCATCGCATGGCAAGAGCGCTTCGGGCTGACCTACGTGCAGGTGGACATGACCCAGGACAACCCCGAGGGCCTGGCCCTGCTGCGCGCCCTGGGCAGCCAGTCCATCCCCGTGGTGGCCATCTTCCCCCCCGGCGCGGGCTCTGCGACCCCGCTGGTGCTGCGCGACCTGTTCAGCGCCGCGCAGATGGACGAGGCCCTGCGAACAGCCCTGGGCCAATAGCCCGAAGCCCTCCATGAGGATCCCATGAGCACTTCTTCCCTCTCCGGCCTCGTCTATCGTCACGTAGACGTCTTCTCGCGCAGCCCCCTGCGCGGCAACGGGCTGACGGTCTTTCCCGACGCCGCCCGACTGGACACCGCCACCATGCAGGCCCTGACCCAGGAGATGCGCCAATTCGAGTCCATCTTCCTCTGCCCCACGGACGATGCCGGGGTCTATGTGGCCCGCATCTTCACCATGGAGGAGGAACTGGATTTCGCCGGGCACCCCATCCTTGGGGCCGCCGCCGTGCTGCATGAACGACTCGGGCAGGAAGACTCCGCCCGCTTCGAACTGCGCCTGAAGGCCAAGACAGTGCGCGTGGACAGCCGCCGCAAGGACGGCTGGTACGAGACATCCATGGATCAGGGCAAGCCCGTGCTGGGCGAACCCATTGAAGGCGCAATAGCCGCACGGCTCCTGGCCGCCTTGAACCTTGGCCCAGAGCACTTGGCCCCAGGACTGCCCTTGCAGATGGTCAGCACCGGATTGCCCTATCTGATCCTGCCCCTGGCTTCGGGCTTGGAGCAGGTGCGCGTGACCACCCCGAGCTTGGAGGAACTGCTGGCATCCGTGGGTGCCAAGTTCTCCTACCCCCTGGACGTGCAGACCCGCGAAGGCCGCAGCTGGGACAATCTGGGAATGGTGGAGGACATCGCCACGGGCAGCGCTGCCGGGCCTGCGGGGGCGTATCTGGTGCGCCACGGGCTGGCCGGGGCGGGTGAAGAGATCGTCATCCGCCAGGGCCGCTTCTGCGGCCGCGACAGCGAAATCAGCGTGAGGATCGAAGGCAATGCCAACACCCCGATCCGCGCCATTGTCGGCGGGGATGTGGTGCTCGTCGCCAGGGGAAGCTTCGACTAGATTTTTGGTTCAGGGCCCCTGCGCTCAATGTCACCGCTATGGGAGTCCTCGCGCGAGGGGTCCTTGCCCAGGCCCTTCATCAGATACTCATAGAACCCGGGGCGGCCTTCGCTGGCCTTGCAGCGCTTAGAGAAGATATTGATGGCCCCCTCCCAGGTCCGCTTGGGCAGCCCCTTTCTGGTCTGCCACAAAAACAGCCCCACAAAGAACGCCAGCACCAGATACAAAAAGCCCCCCGCGCTGGGGGACAACGTCCATTCCTCGGGGTCCCGGGCCAGGGCCGGGGCAACGGTCATCAGAGTGGTCAGAACCGCGGACGCGGCAATCGGAAGCCTTCGCACAAGCTACCCGCCTTGTTGAGGTCTCAGGGGGACAGTGGTCAGCCGTGTCACCTGCGTAGCACAGCCTCGGCACAAGGGGAAGAATTCCACCCAATTCCGAGCACCCAGGCAGGATTCAGCCCTCCTCGGGCAGAACAGGCCTACTCCCCTCCCAACCAGGAGCGAATCACGGAGAACCGCTCGCGCGAGGTACAATCCAGGCTCAGCGGGGTCACGGACACGACCTTGTCCACGGCCAGGGCATGGACGTCGGTATCCGTGGGCTCGCCCTGGGCCACGGCCTTGGTGATGCGATAGTCACCGAGCAGGCTTTGCAGCGACGCACCGGGCAATTCGATGCCGTAGTAGGAATCCAAGGACAGGCGGGTCAGCCGCCAAGGGGTCTCCCGGGTGGCGCCACAGGGCACGTCGATCTTCAGCACATCCACGTCCCTGGGACGTCTGCCCCCCAGCATGATCCCAGCGAACAGACGCAGAAAATGGGCGGCCACATCCCAGTCCTGTTCCGTGTATTCGTGGATTGTGTCGATGCTGGTCTCCAACGAGATGGCGATGGCCGGGATGCCCTCTCCGGCGCCTTGCAGGGCCGCGCCCACGGTGCCCGAGCCGGTGATGCTCGACCCCAGATTCTCCCCATAATTGATGCCCGAGACAACGAGGTCCGGGCGAAGCGACTGCATACACCTCAGCCCATGGCGCACCGCAAAGGCCGGGGAGGCGTCGCAAGCGTAGGCCTGATACTCCCGGCCCCCGATGCACAAGGGCACGGCCTGCATGGCGCTCTGCTTGTTGCCGGTCAGGGAACGACCCATGGCCGTCTGCTGATGCAGCGGGGCCACGATCTGAACCTCTGCCAAGCCGTGCAGCCCGTGCACGGCGGCGTGCAGCCCAGGGGAATGCACCCCGTCATCATTGGTCACCAGAATCTTCGGCATAGCTTGCTGTTTCCCCAATTATTCGATGCACAGGATGTTATACTCATGCCCGCTGATGCACTTGGCACCGGCCGCGGTGACCTCGAAGGTGTTCTCCACGCCCACCATGCCCAGTCCGGGCACCCCGAACTTGGGCTCCAGGGCGAAGACCATGCCCTCTTCCAGGGGGGTCTTGA
>Ga0180007_10001660_pt1 | contig 28828 bp, 21 predicted proteins | sample MM_PC_MetaG_FD_121122 | JGI IMG/M metagenome (GOLD analysis project Ga0180007, IMG submission 121122) | Groundwater microbial communities from the Aspo Hard Rock Laboratory (HRL) deep subsurface site, Sweden - MM_PC_MetaG | ecosystem: Environmental > Aquatic > Deep subsurface > Groundwater... | reverse complement strand
TACAAGCTGCCCGATATGAACGGGCTCGAAGTAATTGAGAAGCTTGGCGAACGCGCCAAGGACCTGATCATAATAATGATTACCGCCTACGCCTCAATCGAAGTGGCTATCGAAGCAACAAGAAAAGGCGCCTATGATTTCCTGCCCAAGCCATTCACACCGAACGAGTTACGTATTGTTACTCGAAAAGCCGCCGAAAGAATTCTCCTCGCCCGCAAAAACCTGCAGCTCGCCCATGAAAAAAAGCAGGTTCGTTTTGAATTTATCAGAGTTCTTGGACACGAGCTAAAGGCACCACTTGGCGCGGTCGAAGGCTATCTAGAACTGCTCAAAACTAAAACGCTTGGTGAAAACATAGACAGTTACATGCAGTTTCTCGAACGAAGCACCCTCAGACTTCACCAAATGCGCAAACTGATTGTAGACCTGCTTGACATGACCAAAATTGAATCAGGCAAAAAAGATCGCAATCTTGCGCCGGTCAATCTGCGCACGGCGGCTGAAAACGCGATAGAACTTGCTGGAACGGCGGCAAATGCAAGAGGAATCATTATCAGTCTTGACTCGCCCCCTGAGATAATGCTTATGGCTGACATTGGCGAAATCGACATGATTCTCAACAACCTCATCTCAAATGCGGTTAAATACAACCGCGAAGCCGGTAAAGTAATGGTCAGGCTCGAAAAAAATGCTGATAAAATCATAATCCAGGTCGCAGATACTGGCATCGGTATGTCGGAAGATGAGCAAAAAAGACTGTTCAAAGAATTCTCTCGCATCAGAAACGCCAAAACCGCTGACATTCTCGGCAGCGGCCTCGGTCTATCTATTCTCAAAAGACTTACCGAGCTTTATGACGGCCATATCAGTGTTGAATCTGAACCCGACCAAGGAACCACGTTCACCCTTGAAATTCCGGCTGCGCACGCGACAGTAGCGTGATAAACTGCATACTAATAACACGAGCAAGGAACAGAACCTCCAGCCAGCAGACTAACCAAACTTTCTTGGGGATTCTCAAAACTATGTGGTCCTTAAGCAATGCAGGAAACCAACCATTGAACCCTGCCAGCAAGGTTCGCCAGAACACATGAAAAATCAGTCTGATAATATTAAATTCACTGCTGTTACAGCAGTGAATTTAAGGTTATTTATGAAACCATAGAAATCGCTTGTATGAGCTGATTTAGATCTGATCATAGTTTGAGCTTTATTTCACTAATTCTTGTAAAAAAAAGCTCAAACCAGATGACACCACCATCTTTTTGTGCTATTTTACACTGAACCGAAAGGTTGTGCAAAATTTCACATTGAGCGAGGTGTAGTTATGGCGAAGATACTACTCGTTGACGACGACAAGGATTTTGTCGAAATCAACAAAATGATTTTAGAAAAAGAAGGCTACCAGATACTTGTAGGGTACAACCCAACCGAAGGCTACAAACTCCTTACCAGCGAGAAACCTGATCTCCTGATACTCGACGTAATGATGGTTGAGCCGGATGACGGTTTTGCAATGGCCCAGAAAATTAGAAGAGAGAAGAATAATGTTCCCATAATCATGCTGACCTCTGTTTCAAAGGTCACTGGCATGAAATTCGGCAAAGATGACGAAATGGTTCCGGTGAACGAATTCTTCGAAAAGCCTGTTGCAAAAGACAAACTGCTCAAAGCTGTCAAAAAATACATCAAGTAAAGGAGACTCCTAATGCTTGCCTCTGAAAGAGACCAGTTAAAATCAGAAATCATCAAAATGGCGAAAAAACATGACCACCACAGAAGTGGTCTGATACCAGTTCTGCAGCATGTACAAAATGTCAGCAGACACATTTCTCCTGAAGCCATGCAGGACATAGCAGAAGCTTTTAAAATTCATCCGGTTGAAGTCCATGGCGTAGTGAGCTTCTACTCTTTTCTTTCAACTGAAAAAAAGGGAAAATTTGTTGTTCGTCTTTGTCGCACCATCACCTGCGACATGGCTGGCAATGAAGCAGTTGGCAACCAGCTCGAAAACGAACTTGGCATCGAATTTGGCGAAACCACCAGCGATGGCATGTTTACCCTTGAATTCACAAACTGCCTCGGCATGTGTGACCAGGGCCCAGCAATGTTAGTAAATGACGACATTCACACCAAGGTCACTCCCGAAAAGGTTGCTGACATCATCGACGGCTACAAAAACCGCTTTGGTGCTCACGTTACGACAGGAGAACACTCATGACCAAGTCTGCCAATAAACTGGTTATTTTTTCTGATATCGATGTTGAAAAAGCACTCAAGAACGCTGTCAAGAAGCCAAGACCCGACATTATCAGTGAACTTCGTGAATCGGCGCTTAAAGGCCGTGGCGGTGCAGGCTTTCCGACTTCCGTAAAATGGAACTTGGCTGCTTCTGCCCAGGGCGAACGCAAATTCGTCATCTGCAACGCAGACGAAGGCGAACCTGGCACTTTTAAAGATCGCGTTCTTCTTACCGATTATGCAGAGCAGTTGATCGCTGGCATGATTCTCTCTGGCTACGTAGTTGGCGCCAAAGAAGGCATCATCTATCTCAGAGCTGAATATACCTACCTGAAACATGACCTCGAAGCCACTATTGAAAAAATGCGCGGCAAAAAACTACTTGGCAAAAACGCAGCCGGTAAAGAAGGTTTTGAATTCGACGTACATATACATATGGGCTCCGGCGCCTATATCTGCGGCGAAGAAACCGCTCTCATCGAAAGCCTCGAAGGACATCGCGGCGAACCACGCAACCGCCCACCGTTCCCTGTTACTGTTGGCTATCTCGGCTGCCCGACTTCAGTTAACAACGTCGAAACCTTTATCACCGCTCTTCACGTAGTTGAAAAAGGCGCCAAATGGTTCAAAACCTTCGGCACCGAAAAATCAACAGGCACCAAGCTGTTCAGCGTCTCCGGTGACTGCGAAAAACCAGGCGTGTACGAACTCCCGATGGGTATCACCATACAAAAATTGCTCGAAACCGTAGACGGAACAGGCGCTAAAGCTGTACAGGTCGGCGGTGCATCCGGCATCTGCGTTCCTGCCAAAGATTTTGAAAAAGCCTTGGCTTTCGAAGGCGTTGCAACCGGCGGCTCCATCATAGTATTCGGCCAGCACCGCGATATGCTCGAAGTGGCCATCAACTTCATGGAATTCTTCTGCGAAGAATCATGCGGTCAGTGCACTCCCTGCCGCCTTGGCACCGAAACCCTGCTCGAAGGCCTCGATCTGCTTAGCGAAGGCAAATGCTCGCTCAAATATCTGCGCGAACTGACCTCTCTCGGTGAAACCATGCAGGTTTCCAGCAAGTGTGGCCTCGGCCAGAGCGCGCCTAATGCGTTTCTGTCAATTATCGAAAACTTCAAATCAGAAATCTTCGATACCAGATGCTCATGCAGATAAAAGGGAGTAATTACAATGCCTAACAAAGAAAACAACACAAAACTCGGTTCAGATCGCGCTCCCGCCAGCTCGGTAGCATCTTCTGTCGAAGTAGCAAAGAACGAAAAAGATCTTGGCGCCATGGTAGCAATTACCATTGATGGCAAGGATATCAAAATTCCTTTCGGAACCACTATTCTCGACGCAGCCAAAAAGCTCAATATAAAAATCCCGACTCTTTGTCACCATGAAGACCTCAAAGTCGCTGGCGTCTGCCGCGTATGTGTCGTTGAAGTCGAAGGCCAGAGAACCCTTCAGGCTGCCTGCGCCTATCCGATCACCGGCCCGATGAACATCAAAACTTACTCGCCCAAAGTCAGAAAAGCACGCCGCCACAATCTTGATCTTATGCTCAAGCACCACGTTGGCGAATGCTATTCATGCTTCAGAAACAACAACTGCGAACTGCAAACCCTTTCTAAGGAATACGGTGTCGACTTCTATCGCTTCGGCCATGACAGTGAGCCACACCACGATGTAGACAAATCAAGCTACAGCGTTGTGCGCGACATGAATAAATGTATCCAGTGCCGCCGCTGCGTCAGAACCTGCATCGACCTCCAGGAAGTCGGCGCGCTCGAAGCCATTAACCGTGGCCCGGACCTCGACATCGACACTTTCAACAGCTTGCCACTCGGGGAAGTTGTCTGCATTAACTGCGGCCAGTGCATTAATCGCTGCCCGACCGGTGCTCTGCGCGCTAATGACCCGTCCGACGAAATATGGGCGGCTATCGAAGATCCAAAAAAGCATGTAGTTATCCAGACTGCTCCAAGCCCACGCGCTGCTATCGGTGAATGCTTTGGTCTGCCAGCCGGCACTTCGGTTACCAGAGAACTCAATACTGCAATGCGCCGCTGTGGCTTCGACAAAGTTTTTGATACCAACTTCACCGCCGATCTTACCATCATGGAAGAAGCTACCGAACTGCTGGTAAGACTCAAAAAAGCCCTCGTCGACAAAGTAGACGTAGCTTTCCCACAGTTCACATCATGCTCTCCGGGTTGGGTCAAATTTCTCGAGCACTTCTATCCTGAATACACCGACTGCCTGTCAAGCTGCAAGAGCCCTCAGCAGATGTTCGGCGCAGTATTGAAAACCTGGTATGCAGAAAAAGCCGGTATTGATCCAAAAGATATCGTCACCGTAGCTCTCATGCCCTGCAGCGCAAAAAAATTCGAATGTAACCGACCAGAAATGAATGATAGCGGCTACAAAGATGTCGATTACGGTTTGACCAGCCGCGAACTCGCTCAGATGATCCAGGAAACCGGCCTCGACCTGCCCAACCTGCCACCAAGTGATTTCGACGATCCGATCGGTGAAGCTACCGGCGCAGGCCTGATCTTTGGTGCTACCGGCGGCGTTATGGAAGCGGCTCTGCGCTCGGCTGTAGAAATAGTTACCGGCATCAAAACCGAAGACGTATTCGCAAACCTCGACATTATACCAGTTCGCGGTTTCGAGGGCGTAAAATACATGGAAATCGTGGTTCCAGCCGCTGGTCCGGTTCCCGAAATCCTGAGCAAAGCTCTCGGCGGACTTAAAGACTTCGGCTTCCTCAAGGGCGCAACCCTCAAAGTCGCTGTTGCTCACGGTACAGCCAATGCCAAAAAAGTGATGGAAGACATCAAAGCCGGCGGCAAATTCAGCCAATGTCACTTCATCGAATTCATGGCCTGCCCAGGCGGATGTCTCGGCGGCGGCGGTCAGCCAATTCCAACATCACCAGAAATCAGAGCAGCCAGAACCAAAGCGATCTACGCTGAAGAAAAGACTCTCTATTCAAGAAAATCACACGAAAACCCAACAGTTAACCTCATCTACAAGGAATTCCTGAAAGATGGTCCCTGTGGTCACAAATCACACAAGTTGCTGCACACGCATTACATCAAACGCGGCAACAAGATTGTTTAACTGCATCAAGCATAAGAGCCCCTTCGGGGGCTCTTTTTTTTTCCTAAATTACTTTATTGTTATCGCTCCCCCATAAGCAAATGATTTTTAGAGTCAATGAATGAATTGACACTTGCTGACAAGAGTCGTAATTTATCAGATATACTCTATCGGAGCAGCGGCACATGCAGGAAGAATTGAGCTGTATAACCTGTGGACTGGCCACCAGCCTTAACCACCGCTTTTGTCGGCGCTGTGGCACACTGCTTGAAGAATACAGTGACGAACCGGAACAGAAGTTCGAACTCGTTCAGACCGGAACCAAAACTGTTAAAGCGCCGTTTACTTTGACTGAGCTGTTTATAGTCATCGCGATTATCGGAATTCTTGGAGCAATAGCAATTCCTAGCACAAGCCGACGCGGCCATAGTAACTCCAGAATGAAGGCTTGCATGGCCAATATGCGTGTTATCATGGGTGCTGTTGAGATGTACAATATGGATAACAACGAGATGCTACGCTACGTCGATAAAAATGTAATCCAGATGCTGGTTGACGGTAAATATCTTAAATCACAGCCACAATGCTATAGCGCACCGCCCGGCGAATATGGCTCTACCGGAGACCTCGCCGAGGATGGCGAAATTTCATGCAGCTTACATGGCACAATCGATAATCCCAAAGATCCTGACCAGTGAACAAAGGCATTAGACCATGAGCATGCCAGAAAGCGCCATTAAGCGCTGGGAAGAAACCGAGCAACTGCTTGGTCGTTTCGACAGTGCCATCTTTAACCAGATCACACCGGCTGAAGTCATGAGACTCGGCGAGCTCTACACTGAGCTTATCTCTGACCTGAACAAACTCACCACCTCCGTTGATGATCCACCTGCACGCGCACGGGTCAATCATCTGGCACTACGAACTTATGGCGCTATTTACCAGAAAAAAACAATGACCTTCGCCGATCTGTTAAGATTCTTTATCAGCGGCTTTCCGGGCCTGATTCGCAAACGCCTGCATTTTGTTATTGCCAGCACCATGATGTTTCTGGTTGCAGCTCTGATCGGCTATCTGTGCATACATGCGAAATCTAGACTGGTCGACCTGGTAGTACCACCAGTTGAGCAGCAACGCCTTAAAACACTTGCTCTCAGCTCACGCCCCAATCAGCCGCACCCGATGGCACGTGAAAGCAGTTTTGGCCTATCGAGCACAATCATGGTCAACAACATTCGCGTCTCGATTCTTGCTTTTGCCACCGGCATATTTTTCGGCATCGGTACAATAGTCATACTAATCAACAACGGACTGATGCTTGGCGCTTTGGCAGCGCTCTACACCGACGCAGGTTACTCAAGCTATTTCTGGTCGCTCATCTTACCACATGGCGGCATTGAGCTGGTCAGCATCTTCATTGGCGGCGCAGCCGGGCTGATTGTGGGTTATGCATTGATCAATCCCGGCTCATATCATCGCAAAGACTGGCTGGTAAAAGAAGGCAATGAGGCTATTCAACTGGTTATTGGCATCATACCTCTACTGGTAATTGCTGCCCTTATCGAAGCATACATTACACCCGCATATTTGTCGGTCGAAATAAAACTCACGCTGTCGGCATTCTTTTTTCTGGCGCTGATGATCTATCTTGTGGTTGGTGCCAAGCTCGATCAGAGCTGAGATCTAAGCTTGACCTGCAGATAATGTGATAACAGACTTGAATTGAGCTGCTGCGGCGTAATCATCATGGTCGCAACACCAATCTTTTCGATATGTCGGCTCAAACCAGCCACACGTTCGATCAGATTGCGGGCAACCACTTTTTCATAGACAGCATCAACACTCTCTGGCACAGCATCAGCGATCTCCCGCAATTTCGGATCAAGCACAGAAACCACAACAGTCAAATGTTTACGACTCACCATTGGAATAGCTGCAAGCATCTTTTGCACAGCTTCTCCGGAAGTGAGATCGGTAATAATCATCAAAAGAGAGCGTCGCAGTCTGGTTGCACTAACTGCACGCAAAACGCTGTCATAATCAGGCTCAACTCGATTCGCACTGATCGCATAAAGATGGCGCAGAAAGCTGTAATAATGCGCCTTACCTCGACCAGGAGGCAAAAAAACCTGAGGCTTGTCAGAAAAAGCCAGCAAACCTATCTTGTCACCTTTTTTCATTACCTGATAACCCAGTATCAGCGCAGAATTCACCGCGTGATCAAGCAGTGTCAGATTGTCAACAACTGCGCCCATTGAACGACTACAGTCAAGGACCACAAGCACCGACTGATTTACTTCAGATTGAAATTCTCTCGTGATCAGTTTATTCTTGCGAGCACTCGCCTTCCAGTCGATTCTTCTGAATTCATCGCCACTGACATACTCCCGCAAGCTCTCAAAATTGCTCCCCAGTCCCCGACGTCGCTCAGTTATCAAACCTGCTTCGGCCTGTTGTCCACGCTTCATCCTAAGCTCAAAGCGTGAAATACTGCTGATATCGGGATATACTTCAACCGCCGTCGCCTCGCCATATTCCTGCTGAAATATCACAAGCTCCAGCAGTCCACGAAACCTCACCACTGTCTTGTTAAAATAGTAACAGCCACGCTTTACCGGTTTGACCATATAAGAAAAGCTTTTACTGGTGCGCTGGTCAAGCTCCAATATGACATTATGCCCATTTTCACCGAACTCCACCGGAGACTCATCAACAATTTCAAGATTGAGCGGTCGATGCGAATTGTTACTCACCACAATCTCAACTCTGTTATCTCGACCAATCGACAGCTTTTGCGACACACGCCGCTCTATCGCCAGATTTTCCGGACGCGGTGAAATGACAATGTCAGTTAAAACCAGCATCAAAACAACAAAATTATAAACCAGCCATAAGGCTATGGCACCAGAATGAGACTTTGCCAGCATCAGCGGAAGAGTGCCAAACAACAACAGCAAAACAACTCTTGTCGTTACCACGATCTGGCCTTGACAAAGAATGTCTGACAAAGAAGGCACATTCGGATCTCGACTTCTGAAAAATATCAGAATATATGCAACCAAAGCCACCAATAGTGCCAAAGGCACGACCACAAAGGGTGCGATGACTGACAGCACAGAGCCGATAACTAATACCAGCCCTTCGATTAATGGTTTTGGCTTTTTTTGAATCACCTCGGTACCTTCACACGACCTATAACAGTTGTTAACGCATCATCGGCGCTAATGCCCTCTATTTCAGCCTCGGGTTTCATTATTACGCGATGACGCATAACTGGGTATACCATGGCCTTAACATCATCTGGCGTTACAAACTCGCGCCCATCCATCAACGCTGCCGCCTTCGAAGCGAGCAACAAGCCAATACTGGCACGCACACCGGCACCAATATGAAAATCAGACCAGCTTCGTGTTGTACGCACTATATCAGTGATATAAGCAATCACCGGCTCTTTCGTGTGCACGCGACTTATCGCCTCACGGCACTGCTTAATCTCCTCTATATCAGCAACATGCGACAAACCGACTTTCTTGATACTATCGGATCTGAAGCCCGCCTCAAATTTATTGAGAATTCCACGTTCAGCCTCTTCAGATGGATAATCTAGTATTATCTTGAATAGAAAACGGTCGAGCTGCGCCTCCGGCAAAGGATATGTGCCCTCATATTCCAAAGAGTTCTGCGTTGCCATTACTGTAAAAATCGGCGACAGCTCAAAGCAGTTGCCTTCAATAGTCACCTGGCGCTCTTCCATGCATTCCAACATCGCCGACTGCGTCTTTGCCGGTGCACGGTTAATTTCATCAACCAACACCAGATCACTGAAAATCGGCCCCTTATGCACGTGAAAAGCTCCGCTGCGTGCATCAAAAATATTTGTACCAAGAACGTCTGAGGGCATCAGATCAGGAGTCATTTGAATTCTCCTGAAGCTGGCGCCGATAATTTCAGCCGCTGTCTTTACCGTTAAGGTTTTCGCGGTTCCAGGTACACCTTCCAGGAGAATGTGCCCCTTAACCAGCAAAGCAGCCAGCATCAGATTAACCGTCTCATCCTGACCAATGATCACTTTGCCGATCTCAGTCCGTATACCTTCAAAAATTTCTTTCACTCGCGCCATTTCAATCATAGAGCTTAAGTTCCTTTCTTGCCCGTTCAAGGCTTCGCACCACCCGCAAAAGCGCATTTGGAGAATTGTTGCGGGAATTGAGAATCTGGTTTACATCGCCTTCGATTCGACTGAGACTGTCGGCAACTTCAACATTACCAACCCTTATTGCCGCAATTATTTCCTTCAGCTGCGCCATTGGGGCAAGCCCATAACGCTTGATGGCAGCCGAAGCAAAACCATATAGAATTTCTGAAAGAGCATGGCTGCTGTCGCCTCTTTCAGCCAGCAGCCTGCCAAGATTTCTGACATAGGAAACATTGCGCATTTCAGGGTCAGCCAATGCAACAGGTCGGCCAAAACGCCGACCTGTGGAGATAAAATAAACTGTCAGCGCAACCAGTATCTGCATTAGCACCCAGCTGATCGGATTTGCCTTAAGCAGACTCCAGAACGACAGATGATCTACTTTCTGACGCGCCATGAAAGACCTCTGATTTGCCACCATGCGACGCCCACGTGCCTGCAACTGTAGTTTCGGTTGAGTATCAAGTATAGAAAAATTCTTCGCGGTAGCCAGATGTTCGACAATACGTGTGACCAGCAACAGGTTGTCGCGTTTTTTCAGTCCAACACCATTCAAAAAATCCGGGTGAGCAAGCACCAACAGACGACCCAGGCCCCGATAAGACATGAATATACTACTGCCACCCATATCCTCAGGCATAACCGAAAAAAAACTCATGCCAGTCTGACGATGTATCGCATGACGATCAGAGCTGATCAGTTCGACCTCGTCAAGATAAGGCAATCGCAACAGCAGTTCATTTGATAGATCCTGTTCGTGCAGATTCCTGGACAAGCCAATAAAACGATCTAGACCATGAGCCGCCGGCAAAAAGAATAGAAGGCTGCCACCAGCACGAACCCAGTTAAAAAGCTCGCGAAGTCTGGCCTGTTCAATCTCATGCGGCGGATCAACCACCATCAACAACTTATGGCGCGACACCGGAACACCCTCACAAAACTCGATCGAATAGCCAAGCTCCTTGAAATAGTAGTAGAGGAACGGCTTTGGCTTGAAACAATAGCTCGTCGTCGCCCCCACCCCTACCAACTCTGGCCCATTGTTCTCAGAAATCAGAACTTTTTCTTCGGTCTGCGAAATCGAAAACAAATTGATTCCCCACATCATAAAAATGAACAGACATAGGAAAAAAATTGCATAACCTCTTATCAAATCCATAGTTTTACGACTGTTCATCTTTTTAAACGCTCCAGATCAAGATAAAAAGCCTTAAAAACTTCGAAATCTTTTTGGTCCGGGCTTTGAAAGCCATAAATCAACCGGTCAAACAACGCCAGCGGAGTCGCAAACATCGAGTGCAACTGCTGCTCTACCAGAAGCTCACGTAGATATTCACCATTGGTAAAGCTGTCCTGATAACTGATTACCCGACGTGCTTCAAGTAGCAGCAGAGCACCTATCGTCAACAGGCGAATAGCCTCAGAATAATTGCCCTGTTCTGCTTCGCGCAAAGCATTTTCATAAATTGTTTCGTTGCGCATTCGTTCTGGTGACAAATGTCTTTCGACAAGCTCAACACGCTCCTGCTCACGAACGATCTTGCTTCTCATATTTTTGATTATCAAAAATATGATAACAATAAAACCAATTACTGCTACAAACATCATCACCCAGAACATTGAATTAGCAACATCCGGCACTTTTATCGTTGGGGGCGGGGGACGGAATGTCACCGACGGTTTTGGCGGAGGTGGAGGCGGAGGCAACGCCAGTTTTGCGCGCTGAGGCTCGGCAGTCGACTGCACAGCACTGACGGGTGCTACTGCAGGAACATGCTGCGATTGCACCGGAACTCTAACCTGAGATGCCGAGTGACTAATTACCCCAGACGAACCACCGCCGGAAGAAACCCTTGCCGACGCACCAGAATCAGAAACACCTCCAAGCGAACTGCCAGCAGCTGAAATATTTGAGCCGGAATAACCAGATGAGCCGCCAGAATGTCCTGGACGAGCAACTGTTTGCGTCGATCCACCCAAAACACCAGCATCACCAAGAGGGCGAGCACTCACCAAGTTCAGCACTTCGCCCGGCTGATCGGCAACAAAACCGCCTCGGCCGCACCATTCCAATGAAGAATCAAAAACGGCATCTTCCGAGAATTTGATTACGGAGGTTCTATTCAACGCGCGTTCAAGAGCCTCGTTCATTTCCTGACGCGACACAGCATGCTCGACATGAGTGGCTACAAACTCGAGAAGAAGACCATTAAGAGTATCAACCAGATTAACAAACAACAGCCTGCGACGAGTTTTAGACGACTCACCAACAATCGCATCTCCAACGTCGGCGACCCACCTGAGATCTGTTACGAAAAGTCGATCTCCAGCTTTCACCCGCGTAACCTCGGCAATACGATGCACCAGTCCATCCGAACCCGGACTCAACTGATAATTGGCGCGATCAGTCATTGAAGCCTGAAGATGTTGAATCAGTGCTACAAAATCCTCGACTACGAGCTCTTCAGCACACAGCGGCGTCGCCAGCAAAACCAGAACCAGTAACAGACATCTCATAATCACTTCGGATCCATATTCAGCCTAGCCAGCAGCAGGCGATAACCAACAACAAACGGGTCAATCAAAACATCTGCCGCAATAAAGAAGCCACAAGAAAAAACATGTGGAACGCTGAACCAATTATCCAGACCAAACATCCACAGCGAACTGACCGCACTGCCAAAAACAATCATATAAAGAAGAATAAGAACCATCCCTAATTTCATCGATAACCAGAAATTACTGCCACAGTCAAACAACCAGACTGATTCAGCCTTAACCGACGAACTAAAAATAACAGCCGACGGAGCACGAACCGAAAGAGTCCAGATCAGAAGCCATACAGTAAAAGTCACCAACAACGGAAAACCAAATTTGCCAGAGCTGAAATACAAGCTGTATGCCATTGAAAGCATCAGAGAATACAAAATCGCCTCAATCAGTCCGACTTTCAACAGAGAATTGTATAATCTCCAGCCGCCGGCCTTTCTTGCCTGCCTTCTGCACGCGTTTTCAGGAAAGCCAGCAAGAAAAGCCAAGCCAGTAGAATGCCAAACCAGCGGACGCCAAAAGATCTGATATACAAATATAAGCAAACTAACAAGCCAGACCTCGTGTACCAAGTCAAAAAACGGTGCGAAAAACGGACTGACAAAGAATACCGTAACCATCAAAAGCTTGGGTATCGAAAACAGAAAAGAATCAATAGCTATACCAGCCAGATTTCGACGGATTACAAATACCACCTCATCAAGCAGCTGATAGAAACCCCTGATCGATACAGTCTGCACCAGATGCTGCGTCCTTAAATAACGACGAAGCATCAGTCCTTTTTTGCCCAATACGCTGCAAATACGCCGAGCCAAATTAGCAACCACCGGGTCAACATCACTGGTCAAAGCAGTCGCCACCTGCAGCGCCCTTGTTCCGCCAAGACGTTCAAGAGCAACCATGGCATGACGACGACGCGGCACCTCGTTGCCCTCAAGACTATCTAGACAGGCAGCGAATTCCTCATCTGAGTTGTCAATTAGCGGCAGCAACATTCACATTAATTCCCGTCTATCCTGATAACGACCGTGCCGGCAAATACATCGCCGATACGCTGATGACGCTCAGTAATCAGCGTCGAAAATATTCCGGCAAGGAACATGAACGGCATAAAATCAGCTATACGCAAAAAATTTCGCAACAAAGAACTGAACAATCCCACTCTTTGGCCGTTAAGAGCGACGACACGCAAACCATTCGCCTTTTTGCCAGGTGTTTGCCCATTTCTGTACAGCTCGAAAAAACTATAATAACCAAACACGAAAACAAATATAGCAATTGAATAAAGTCCTCGCACAAACCCAGGCCCAAATCCTCTGCCACTATTCAGCACCTCTAATACAAACAAAAATACAAAGTGCGCAACAATTACACAGACGAACTGAATCGCAACATCATGCACAAACGCTGATGCACGACTGAACATGCCGGCCAGGGGAACCCGGATTTCAGCATTTTCAGGCGTTCGAACGACCAGTTCCTGCGGCAAGATATCCCTCCAGACAGCTATCTAATCGTTGTCAACAAATAACAATAAAACCTATGCCCCATAACACACCACTCTAAGACAGGCTCAGACAGACCGCAAATTACTCCGACCAAAAGGCAAATTCGTTGCCGCATGGCTCGGTAAAGTGAAACCGCCGACCACCCGGAAACGAGAAAATATCCTTGCTGATTTTTCCGCCCAACTCACGAACCTGCGTACACGCAGCCTCAAGATCTGGCGCAGAAAACACCAGCAGAATCGAGCCAGCTTCAGGGCTGATCTTTTTTGGCGATTCATAAAAACCGCCCTTCATTCGTCCGTCGCTGAAACATGTATAAGCGGGGCCAAAATCTTCGAATTCCCAACCCATAAGCGCAGCAAAGAATTTTTTTGTCTGCTCAATATCAGAAGTCGGAATCTCTATGTAATCAATCATTTTTTCAAGCATCATTTTGATTTGTCCTGTTTTAACACTTATTTAAAAAATTCTACAGCAATCTTAGCGCACACCGCCGCATTATTACGAACCAGCGCTATATTAGTCTTAAGACTCTCACCACCAGTAATTTCATTCAATCTGCCCAGCAAAAACGGAGTGACCTGCTGGCCTTTGATTCCACGATTTTGCGCATCAGCAACAGCCTCTGCAATGCACGCCTCAATTTTTTTACGATCAAGTGCATCCGCATTCGGAACTGGATTGCCAACTAAAATACCGCTGCGATAACCTAATTCCAGAGAAGATTTAAATATCACCGCCGCCTCACTGGCAGAATCCACTCGAATAGGCACCTTTACTCCGCTTTTGGCATAGTAAAAAGCCGGCATTTCGTCTGTACAATATCCCAGCACCGGTATTCCCATAGTTTCAAGGTATTCCATGGTAAGTGGGATGTCAAGAATAGCCTTGGCACCTGCGGAAACAACCAACACCGGAGTCTCGGCAAATTCACGCAGATCGGCTGAAATATCCATGCTTTCGCCGCCTCCTCGATGCACTCCGCCAATGCCGCCGGTAGCAAAAAATCTTACACCAGCAAGAGCAGCACATATCATAGTAGCGGCTACAGTAGTAGCAGCATGTCGACCACCCGCGAGCAATGCCGGTAAATCACGGCGCGAAGCCTTGGAAACGTTCTTGTCAGTAGCAAGAAACTCCAGTTCGTCTGGCGCCAGTCCGACATGTATCTTGCCTTTTAAAACGGCTATTGTAGCTGGTATTCCGCCATTCTCACGAACAGTATGCTCAAGAAGCCTGGCAGTTTCGATATTCTGAGGGTATGGCATACCATGCGATATTATAGTTGATTCAAGAGCGACAACGGGCTGGTTAGCTGTAATTGCATCGCGAACTTCGCGATTTATCACCAGGCTGTGTTTGAGCATTTTTTTCTCCAGAGTTAAGAAGACCTTACGAGATAGGGGCACGAAAAATTAACACATTGCTCACTGCTGCTGCAGCGCCCGGACACAATCATAACAGCCCAGTGCGGAATCTCATAATTTGGGCCGAGCGCAGCAACGGCCTGTTCTATGCTCAACAGATCCTCCTCCAACAAATCAACCTGATCCGAAGCAAACTTGGAAGAATTACACCAGTAAACATAGGTAACTTCGGGCCAATCAGTCTTCGTTAGACCGGTATCCTGGGTCGAGCGACACTTATCACAATGGATCACCAGTTTACTTCCCGCTGGCAAAAGTTTGCGCCCCGCACAGCCACATTCTTTGCAGGGTCCGGCAAAAATCCGGTATCCGGTAAGTTGTGGGCGATCTGGCATTGGATCTTCAGACTCGCCGAAACCTATTATTATTGGCTTTGATCTGATTTTTTCAGGCATATTTCCCTGCTGATTACTCGAGAAACACTGTGCAAGCTAAAATAGAAGTCCCGCAAATTATACTCCAATGCCACCAAGTTGACAACGTTCATTATATTACTATCTCATATCAACTCAGCAACCAAGCGTAAACTACCAGCGACCACCAAGCTATAACAAAAATATGATAACGAGACCAGGCGCGCAAATTTCTAGCAATCAAAATATCTTCTTATGGATTCAATAGACAAATCTCAGCATGGCGACTAACAAATTCAATTTTACAAAACACATTATGTCCTTATGCCATGAAATAAGTAGCGTAATCTATAGACGGTTCACTTCGCCCGTGTACGCCCAGATCATATCCATCATCTCAGAAGCGTTTTCATTTCAATAAAAACGCGATTGAATCTGGCTTCGCCGCCAAGCTCAAAATATCTATGACCTCACTATCACAAAACCATCCACCAAGAATCTGCCGATGCACATGAATTCTCTCGCCTGGTTATGCGCATGGTTAAAACAGCGATTTCAATTGCGGCAGATAAAAGTGCAGCACAAAATATCAGGGCGAACGGATTAATTTAGTTGCTGCCGCTAGCAGCCAGATTAATGTTTGCGCAGGAATGACAAGAGCAGGAATCAAGTTTTTTAATGCGTTTGCCCTGCACAAAATATAAACAAGAAGCACCAAGAAAAGAAAAAAAAAAAAAAAAAAAAAACACAAACCAACAAAACAATAAAAAAAAACCTAAAAAAAAAAACAAAAAACACCAAAAAAAAAAAAAAAAAAAAAAACATACAACGCAAGCCAACCAAACAATATATGACTCCCTAACTACTCACGCTTACGTCACATTCAAGCCAGCGCGGAAATTAAATTTATATTTATAACATTTCACAATCAACACATGCGACAATGAGTTTAAAGTAGGCGATTTTCATGAAAAACAAATATTTATCTCTACATCAACAAACAGTAAGCCGTTTCATCGGGCTGTGCGCAATAATAAATAAATGTTTATTTTAAATTCAACATTGTTACACTGCCGAAGCAGCGGAAATTAACACGCAAAATCTAAAGCAATATCAATGTTTTAGCTCATATTTTACCAGGCATTGTGATTTTATATGTAGCTTGGCCCTAAAACACGAAGCGGCCCTGCAACGTCTTGCAGAGCCGCTTAAGGCCGACCAGGCGAGATACTATCTTCTGCCGTAACCAATCCCCCGCTGAAGCAGACCGTTAATCCTAGAACTGAGGCTCGTGCCAGAACCACCGTAATAAGGCACAAACTTGTGCTCCGAAACGTCTACCTCATCAGCAGACACCACATCGGCTGATAGGCCTTCCAAAGCCTGTATCGGCGGAACCTCTTCATAATCACGAGACACAGAACTTGATGTATTCGCATCATCAGCATTTTTCTGAACTACCGCCCCAGACTTGAACTCGCAAGCTTCCAGCTTACTTCGCAATTGAGCAACAGCCTGCTGTAGACGCTCAAGACTTGGCGATTTATAGGCAACAGTTGCCTTTGCAATCTCCGGAGAAGCCTTAACAGCAACTTTCCGGCTATGACGCAGTTTGCCCATGCGAGCCAGCGCAGACGCAAACGGCATCTCAGTCGCCAGCACAGGCACAACAGGCGAGGCTGGCTCATCTACCAAGATCGGCGCCGGCGACCTCTCAGGCAGACTGGCAACAACGTTAATCAATCTAATCTCTCTAACATCTCCGGTCGGCACGATCTCAATATTGTCACCAATGATCTCCATCTTCAGAGGAGTGCTGAACCAATCCCACTCAGGTGGAATTTCAGTATCAACAGTCTCTTTTTTGGATCTTCTAGGAGCTGCGACAGAAGCCTTCTGCACGCTTTTTTTACTGACAATCGGCGAAACACTCTGTTCTACCACCAAGGAAGGAGCGGACTTAACAGGAACAGCTGCCACAGAAGATTTTTCCTGAACCTTCACAGCCGGTTTCACTTCTTTATCCAAAGTCGCCACCACAGAAGCCTCTTTGGCTTTCATCGGAGTTTCTTTTATCTTTGCGACAACCGGCTTGACGGGAGTCGGAGTGGCTGCAACCACTGGAGGCGCATCCAAAGGCTCTGCTATTGCAGGCGCCTCAACCATTTTAGATAATTCAACCACCACAGGCTCAGCAACCTCGGCGGGCTCATGTATTTCAGGAGCCGCAACCACTTCAACTGCTGCTGCCTTGGCAATTTCAATCTTTTTCCCAGGCACTGCTCTCAGCTCGCCCTTTCTGGCAGGCGGCATAGTTGGAGGCATCATTGGCGCCTCAAGCGCTTCGGCAGCGCCCCTGAACACCTTGTCCGACCACAACTGAACAGCCAGAAAACTGGCTGACAATATCAATAATACGCCCAGCGCCAACAAAAATGGCAAACCAGGCTGTCTTTTGAGCAATCTCATCGGTACATTCCTCCCCCGTTAAGGGTCGCTTGTGAGACTTTCCGATTCGGCACAAACAACTAGTAAAACTGACACGTTTGTCAAAGACTTTTTTGATAACTCAGTCAATTAAACAGCAATTCGACCAAACTAAGACACTGGAAAAACAGAAGAATCTCAGAGCAAATCCTTGCGAGCGAGAATCATTAGAATAACAGGATATTCTATTTTTTCATTCGCTCGAGATAATCGCCCGTGCGAGTATCAACCCTAATCATCTCACCAGCTTCGATAAACATTGGCACATTAACAACATGGCCACCAACACAAACAACTGGCTTGGTGTTGCCACTGGCAGAATTACCCTTTACATTCGGTGGCGCTTCAAGAACTTCGAGGTCAACAGAAGGCGGCAACTCAACTCCGATCGCCTTGCCTTCATACACCCTTACGTAGAGCTCCATCTGCTCCTTGAGAAACTTAAATTGATCACCCATAATGTCGAGTTCCATTTCCATCTGCTCGTAAGAGTGAATGTCCATGAAATGCAGAAAGTTGTCAGAAGCATAAAGATACTGCATTTGTCGGGTTTCTACAGTTGCTTCATCCACTTTTTCGGTCGTCTGATAGCGCTGCATAAAGATCGAACCATTCTTAAGGCTCTTCAACTTTGTCTGCGCCATAGCCCGCCAGTTGCCCGGACGAACGAACACGACATCTATAACCAGGCACAATTCGCCGTTATAGAGGATCACCATACCTTTTCTCAATTCGTTTGCTGTAATAGCCATAGCCTATCTCTCCTGGCTGGATTTTTATCGGCAGATTATAACATAATTTAAACCATTAAGTTGCAAAAATTCCGATTAAGCTGCTATTTTGTCACACCACGCTCAGTTATCACAAATATCATAACAAAAACACCATTCAACGTCGAAGATTTTATTATCATATTTATATTTAACTACTAATTGTTAGTGTTATCATTAAAATACAATACTTATAGCAAAACCTTATGGATGTTTTTTGCTAATCAGGTTTTTCTTTCAGATGTTGCGCGCATTTTACCGATAACCTATGAAGAGATCCATAGATATCAGATGAAGGCGCGCAAATTGGCTAAAAACCAGCCACAACGCCAGACACAGGAGGCAATTGTTGTTAGATTATATTGCACAGGGCTTAGTCCAGGGCATAAGCGAGTTTTTACCCATTTCAAGTTCGGGCCATCTGGCCTTGCTACAGCATTTTCTCAAACTGGAGAATCTTGATGCTAACCTGCTGACAAGCATTGCATTACATTTCGGCACGCTACTGGCGGTAATCTTTTACTTTCGAGCCGACATCATTCCCTACTTCACAATTTCCGGCTGGAAAGATCCCGACAAGCGCAGAGTTGCTCTATTGGTAATTCTTGGCAGCATTCCAACAGCCATTATCGGGCTCAAGTTCAAAGATCACTTCAAGGCTCTTTTTGCTCACCCGACTGCTATCTGCTTTGCTCTTTTTGCCACCGGCATACTGCTTCTGCTTTGCGAAAAATTCAAGCACAAAGCAGAAATGCGACCACTGGAAGCCGCACCATGGTGGAAAGTTGTTCTTGTCGGCATAGTGCAAGGACTGGCAATCACACCGGGCATTTCACGCTCTGGCTCGACCATTGCAACAAGCCTGCTGCTAGGGATTAAGGGCGAGGATGCAGCCAAACTATCTTTTTTTCTCATGATTCCGGCCGTCAGTGGCGCTACGCTACTAGAAGTAAAAGACGTAATCAAGCTCGGTTTACCCGCATCGATTAACCTCGGCGGCCTTGCAGTTGGCACGCTGGTATCGATAATAACAGGATTTTTGGCACTTAAACTCTTAGTTTTCATGATTAAACAGCAAAAATTGTCTTATTTTGCCTACTATCTTTTTACTGTTTCAACAATCAGCCTGGTTCTGATTCAATTCGCGGGGAAATAACGAGGAAGCAACAATGAGCAGCAAAAAAATTCTCTTGCCAGAAAGCGGCATAAAAGAACGGTCAAGAACCAGAAAGCCGTTGAAAGAACCTTCGGAACGCCGTCAGAGGCCTGCCAGAGCGGGCAACACAAGAACCTTTCCCACAACAATAGACGCACGCCAACGCAACGAGGCCATTGGCCTGGTATTTGTCGGCTTTAGCGCCTTTTCACTATCGCTCATTCATTACCTGAGCTCTTCGAAAGTGCCCGGGCTGATCAATAGCTGCATAGTCTATTTCGGCATGGGCGTATACATTCTACCTGCCATGGTCGGGCTTATTGGGATCCAGCGTTTTATGGATCGCCCCTTCATCAATATTGGCGGTCGCATGTCTGGTATGCTTGGAGTAATGTTCTTTGGCCTCGGCCTGTTAGGCCTTGAGGGTGGCAAACTTGGAGTTTACGCTCTCGATATCGTCGCCAGCATTTTCGGTCCGGTGCCCAGCAAAGTGCTGTTCACCTTCATGCTACTGGCTTCAATGATTTTTGCGCTGGAAATTCTTTATAAAGATCTACTGGCAACCACGCTGATCGTTGCCAGCCTGGCTACACGACTAGTTGTATTCTGTTGGGAAATCACTCTTACCATGCTGGCCATGGCAATCGGAGCCGTAAAAACGACCGCTGATTTTCTGGCCGCCATATATAGGCGCATTAAACAGATATTCTCTGAACAGGACATTAATCCGGCTGCACAGCTTGGGAAATTGCTCTCATTCAAGCCAAGACCTGCTACTGAACCAGCCATTGAATTAGATGATGATGACGATTTCACTACCGAACAAAGCACCAGCAAGGCTTCTACAAGCGCTGAAGAAGAAGACGCAACAGTCATTCCAGTGCCGCAGTGCTGGCAGGACAACAACGAATATTCTGATGACAAACGCTCAGCCGAAATTGTTGCCGACAACAGTTGCCGGTTTCATGTCGCTCACATAACCAATCAGTGTGTAATTGTCGATGCAAATGCCACCAGTATTACAACCACTCCCCCACCCCACCAAGTAATTAATGAAGACTGCGCAGACGAACTCCAGGTCATGGTAAGTTTTGAAGAAGATGAAGACGACGAAAATGATGAGCTGGATGAATCTATCTCAACAGAAGATTGCGAGACAGATCCGTCACACTCAGTCGCCACTGAAAAGGTTTCTCATGAAACAGGCAACTTCGAAGAACCCGTTTATCTTGAAGACAACCGCATAGACGAGGAAATCAAAACCGGTGAATTCACCAGTCAGCCAGAGAAACACAGAAAAACAGTCGAAGTACAGCTGCCACCTGTCTCAATTTTAAAAACTCCGCCGCCGCGCGACAATCACGCAATGCAGTCAGACCTTAGTCAGCGCTCCGCTTTTCTGCTCAAAACTCTCGAAGAATTTGGCATCAAGGCAACAGTAACAGCAATTGTCGAAGGCCCGGCTGTTTCGCGATTTGAACTCAAGCCGGCTCCCGGAGTCAAGGTTTCGCGCATAACCTCCCTGATCGACGATATAGCGCTGGCTCTTGCCGCACCGGCAATACGCATCGAAGCCCCGATACCAGGCAAACCGGCGTTGGGCATCGAAATACCAAACACCAATCCGACCCCGGTATACTTTTATGATCTGCTGAAAAACGAAAATTTTGGGCGCAATACGATACCCCTGAATCTGGCACTTGGAGTAACCATCAATGGCAAACCTGTATTTGCCGATCTCTCTGAAATGCCACATCTGTTGATCGCTGGTTCTACCGGCTCTGGCAAATCGGTATGCGTTAATACCATAATTGCCAGCATTCTCTTTCAGGCCCGGGCTGACCAGGTTAAGTTCGTGATGATCGACCCGAAAATGGTTGAACTCTCTGCATACAACGGGATACCACACCTGATTGCTCCGGTAGTTACTGACCCGGCAAAAGCTTCAGCAGCTCTTATGTGGGCTGTAGAAGAAATGACAAGACGGTATGAAATTCTGGCCGGATGCGGATGCAAAAAAATAGCTACCTACAACGAAGAACTCGTCAGACTGCGCCAGGAAGTAGACCCAGATCTTGAGCCAATGCCATTCATCGTTATAATAATCGATGAGCTGGCAGATCTCATGATGACAGCTTCTGCCGAAGTCGAAGGCTCAATCTGCCGTCTGGCCCAGATGGCCCGCGCCGTCGGCATGCATCTGGTAATCGCAACGCAACGCCCCTCGGTAAATGTTATCACCGGATTAATAAAAGCGAATTTACCAACAAGAATTGCCTTTTCGGTAACATCTGCAGTAGACTCAAGAACAATTCTCGACGCAAAAGGAGCTGAACGACTGCTGGGCAAAGGCGACATGCTTTTCATCCCCAAAGGCCGCAACAAACCGCTGAGACTGCAGGGCGCCTTTGTTTCTGACCGTGAACTGATGGATCTAATTGAGTTCGTAAAGAAACAGGGGCAACCGGAATACATGGACATAGCCCCGACTAAGTCTGACGATGCCGAAGACGGCTATGAAGAAGAAGAAGCAGGCGGAGATGCAGATTCTCCTTTAATACAGCAGATATTGAAGTATCTTGAAACTCAGGAAAAAACATCAACAAGCATGCTTCAAAGAAAGTTTAGAATCGGTTATAATAGGGCGGCCAGAATTATGGATCAACTTGAAGACAAAGGACTGGTCAGCCCCATGGATGGCGCAAATAAACGCAGAGTTCTCATTGGAAGGAGTAACACTCAGGTATGACCAAGGAAATATGCCCTTTTCTGGGTAAACTGAGAGATGACAAAGGCCCGGAAGGCAGCTGCATTCAGGACCAGTGCATGTTTTATCATGCGCAGGATAGCCGCTGCATTTTTCTGGAAATCAGTAATGCCTCGCGCGAATATCTCGATTCGCTGAAGAAACTGGCTGAGCAAAATGAACTTGTGCTGATGAAAGAGCGAGCCAGCTTTTTCTCTGACGATGAGAAGGAAGAACGCGTCAATCTCTATATAGGCCAAGCCAGCATTTTAAAAAACAAGGGGTTATTCGAAAAAGCCCTTCTCGACTATAAAAAAGCCATCATACTTGACCCGGGAAATCCGGCCGTGCACAAGGCGCTCGGAGATATTTATTCGGTTCAGGGCATCTTTGATGAATCAATTTCGTCTTATCGGCAGTGTCTCAAAAAAGAACCTGAAGATGGCGAGACCTGGATTCGACTGATACTGCAATATCGAGCACTGTGTTCGAATATGCCAGATCGCGAACAGCGCTATCAGGCCGTCATCGACAAGCTGCGCGAGGAAATGCGTTTACTCGAAAGAGAATCGATGGCCAACTGTATTTTGGGCAATGCTTATCTGATTCTTCATTCTCACGACAACGACAAATTCATTGATCAGCGCCAGGAAGCGCTGATAATGATGGAACGTGCGCTTGAAATCAACCCCAAAAATCTCTGGGCCCATCTTGGCATCAAGGACCTGCTGATCTACGATGGCAAGTATGACAAAGCCATTGATCAGCTGCTCACAGCCCTTGATCAGGTCGGCGCCGACCCTCGACTCAACTTTGAACTGGGCGAATGCTATCTTATTTCGCAGGTAGAGCACGCAATGATCACCGAAGAAGCGCTGGCAAGCGCGCACAGCAGTTATCGGCAGGCTCTTGAACTCAGCCCCGGATACGCCCCCGCTTATTTCAGACTTGGCTACATCAGCGAACAGAAAGCTAACTACGATCAAGCGATAGATTACTATCAGCAAGGTCTCAACATAAACCCAACCAATGTCTTTGCACATTTCAGACTTGGGAGTATTCACCTTTTGATGGGGATGCTAGAGCTCGCAGTCACCAGATTCCGCGAAGTCATTGAATTGTCACGCAATCGCACACACGACATCTACCAGGAAGGCTATCTTTTCAACAAATTGCGCTTCTTCAAAGAAGCAAATGCCCTCGGAGCATGGATAGAGCTTGGCAAGATCTACGTTAAACGCCGCCAGTATGACGAAGCATTCGATGCATTTGAAAAGGCTCTCGGAATTGACCGCTCAAGCCCTCTGGCTATAATGAACCAGATAGATCTTTATAAGATCAGAACATCTGACAGTAAAGACGCCGAAACTCTTTACAACAGATTTATTGAACAGTATAAAAATGCCGCAATGGTTGACTTTCAGAACCCGGTTTCGCATTTTGCGCTGGCTTACGCCTGCCAGATTCTACCCTCGGTTCTGCCCGAGAAACAGGAAGAGCGACTTGAAGAAGCTCTCAACGGCTACCAGATGTCAATTAACCTCACGCCAGAATTCAAATGGGCATACTGGGGCCTCAAAAACTCTTACATCAGCGCTTACGAGAATTCTATACCGCTCTACGACCAGGCTCTAGAAGCATGCAAACTGGTTACCGAACTTGACCCGGAAGACCCACGAGCCTACTTTGAAACCGGTGACGTTTACCGGAAAATGGGCAATTTAAACAAGGCTTACGACTATTTCTCCCAGGCGGCCGAAAAGGATAAGACCTATATTCCGGCCTACCTGCACATGGCCGAAATAAAATACACAGACAAACACGAGGAAGATGCGATCAAGCTTTATCAAAAAGTTATCCGCATCAACCCAAACTTTGCTCAGGGTTATTATGAGCTTGGTCGCGTTTATCAGGATATAAAAGAAAATGAAAAGGCTCTTGCCAATCTGCGCAAGGCAATCGAGCTCGACATTGATTACACCGAAGCACACTTCGCGATTGGGCGTATCTGTTTTGAAGAAAATCAGGATGAAACTGCCAGAATAAGGCTGACTCGAACCATAGAACTGGATCCCACTCACGACCAGGCACACTATTTCCTCGGAATGCTGCACCACCGGAATGGCAGGTATCAGCAGGCAATCGAAGAGTTCAACAGCGCGATATCACTGGCTACTAACCCTTGCCGCATACAGTTTGACCTGGCCAAGCTCTACGCCGATTCAGGCAACTGGCAGGAAGCCAAAGATATCCTTGAGCAGGTGCTTGAAACCGAACACGAATTTATCGATGCAATCATCCAGTATGCGCTTACACTTGAGCACCTTGAACTGCTCAAGGAAGCAGAAGAAGAATACCTGCGTGCTATCGATCTGCAACCAGACCGTCTGCAGGCACACGAAAGCCTTGCCAGGCTTTACGAATCAACTAATCAAATATACAAAGCCGAAGATGAGTTTAGAAAAGTGGTCGAAATTAAGCCCGACCACGTGGCCGCACAAATGGCGCTGGCAAAAATCTACATCATCAGAGATCTGCACGACAAAGCTCTCGACGCTCTTCACACCGTAGTCGACATTGAGCCCGAAATCTTCGAAGCTCACCTGGAACTCGGCAGAATCTACCATCATCGTCATGCTCTCGAAAAATCTGTCGAGTCCTATAAAAGTGCGATAAAAATCAAGCCAGATGCACCGCAGGCGCATGTAGAGCTGGCAGAAGTCTACCTCGACACAGAAAAAACAGGCATGGCAATTGAAGAATTCAAGCTGGCCCTCAATATCGACCCGTCTTTGTCCGAAGCTCTTGCCAGCCTGGGCGATCTCTACAACATGTCTGAACAATATGAACAGGCAGGAAACTGCTACCGCAGACTGGTAGAAATGGATCCACAGAATCATTCAGCCCGCTTCAGACTGGCAGAAACATGCTATCACTGTGGTCATCTTGAAAAAGCTCTTGATGAATACCTCAAGGTCGCTGAAATTAACGAAGAGCGAACTGACGCATTGATTCGCCTTGGCAAAATCTATGCATCGCTCGAAAAATGGGAAGATTCAGCCAGATACTATGTACGCGTATTCGAAACCGACCCGCAGAACTCAATCATTCACCTTGAACTCGGCAAGGTATACGACCATCTCAACCGTCTCACCGATGCACTGCGAGAATTCGAAGCCGCACTTGAGCACGAGCCGAACAACGCAGACATTCTCACTCATATTGGTTTGATACACCGCAAACAAGGCAATCTCGATCTGGCCATTGAACGTTTCAACCGGGCAATTCAGATTGATGGCAGCAGTCCGGTGCCACATCGAGAACTGGCCATGGCCTATATTAACAAGGGACGCGTTGACAAGGCAATTGGCGAATTCAAAGAAGCTCTTAATTACGAGCCCTCGAACATCGCTGTAAATATTGAGCTGGCAAAAGCCTATGCCAGTCAGGGGATAATCGACGAGGCAGTCGATGCCTATCGCAAGGTAATAAGCCTTGATCCACGCAATGCCAACGCGCATTTCGAGCTTGGCGTCATCTATTCAACCCAGGGGCTCAACGACAATGCAATAAGCGAGTTCAAAACCGTTATTGGACTGGTTCCAGAGCACAAAAGATCACATCTTGAGCTTGGCCGCCACCTGCGCGACACTGGTAGAGTAGACGAAGCTATCGATGAACTTCGCAAAGCAAGTCAACTTGACCCGGAAAACGCAGTGATACATTACGAACTTGGCGATGTTTACTACCAACGCGATGAATATGAGGATGCGCTGAGCATGTTCCGGCGCGCCCTGGAAATACAGGATGACTACGTTGATGTATACCAGAAGCTTGGCACAATCCACAGCTCAATGGAACAGTGGCAGGAAGCAAAGCAATTCTTTGAAAAAGCAATTGAACTAGAGGCCGAAAATTACTCGCTATACAGAGAGCTCGGTGAAACCTGCGAAAAACTTGGCGACGCCAGTGGTGCAATAAGATCATTTGAAAAAGCGCTCGAATTCAAGCCTGGCGACCTCAACATCATCTATCGTCTTGGCGCGCAGTATAAACAGAACAGCAACTATGAAGACATGGTTACTCTCTATTCCAAGGCAGTCGAAGCGGCACCAAAAAATGCGCTGTTCTTCTTTGAACTCGGCGAGGCCTACCGTGGCCTGGGACAGCAAAACGATGCCACCAACAATTTTGAGCAGGCACTTTCTCTTAATGAGAATCTGATCGAATGCATCTATGCACTTGGTAATATTTTCTGGGAAAATCAGAACTATGAAAAAATGATGCGCCTCTACAAAAAGGCAATCAACCGCTATCCAACCAATAGTCGTGCCCATTTCGAGCTGGGCAAAGCGAATTACAAATTACTCAAGGTGGGAGAAGCAATAGATGAGTTCAAAAAAGTCATCAACCTTGATTCTAACCATCAAGAAGTCTACTTTGAGCTTGGTAGACTGTATGTAGACAATGGCATGCTTCCTGAAGCCGCTGAAACTCTTGAAAAAGCCGTTGCGATTACTCCTGAAAACGGTGAGGCATATTTCCTGCTTGGCAAGACTTACGAAGGTCTAAATAACAAGGAAAAGGCGACCGATGCGTTCAAAAACGCTCAAGGGCAGATGGAAGAAAACTACGAAGTATTGCTCAAAGTCGGTGCCGACAGCCTGGAAAAGGGAGCCTTCGAAGAAGCCATGCAGCAACTGACAAAAGCGGCTGGATTTGCCGAAGCTGGCTCAATGGTGTATTATTTGCTGGGAAAAACCTATCGCGGCATGGGTAAAAATGAAGAAGCAGCCAAAGCCTTTGAAAAATCAGACGAACTGAGTGAAGCTGAGGAGGGCGACAACTGATGCCTGCTTCTCGGCGATACAACATGATTAAAGAAACATATACAACACAGCAGGTAAGGAGACAGGTGAATGATTAACCGCTGGGAAATCCTTCTGGAAAAAGGGCAGACATACTACGAACTGCAAAATTACGATAAAGCCAGCAAGGCACTTAGCAAGGTTCTCGAAGAAAAACCTGACTTAGTGCCGGCAATGAAACTGATGGCCGATTGCTATCAGCAGCTTGACAACAAGCTCGAAGCAATCAAAACTCTAGAGCACATCATTTCGCTGTCACCCTCAGACGCACCGGCTCTTAACACTCTTGGCGCGCTATATCTGCAGACAGGCCAGACCGACCAGGCCATAGAAATTTATGACAAAGCAATCAGCCTGGCACCAGATAACAAAGACCTGCAGTTCGGCCTTGGTCAGTTGTATCTGCAACGCAATTCATTTGACAAAGCTGAAATGCATTTCAACAATGCAATCGGCATCGACAATAAATTCACCAGCGCAGTAGTTGAGCTGGCGCGGCTGAAACTTACGCAAAACGATATCGGAAGCGCGATCGCATTATATCAACAGGCCATTGAAAACGATCAGGATAACGCCATACTGCACGCAGAACTTGGCGAAGCCTATGAATTTAACGGCGAATATAACGATGCGATGATGGAATACAAAAAGGCCGAATATCTCGACCCTAACAACCCGGACATCCATTTTAAAATAGCCAAAGATCTTGAATCTCGCGGCAAATTCGAGGAAGCCCTCGAAAAGTATCAGGCGGTAAAAGAACTTGACAATCGCAATGTTGAGTTGTATTACCGCTGCGGAAAGCTCTATCAGAGACTGGAAATGATGGATGAGGCACTGCGCGAATTTGAAGCCATCACCAGCATGAAGCCCGACTGGCTCGAAATAAGATATGAGCTGGCCAATCTTTATGGCGAAAAGGGCAAATACGAGCTGCAGATAAAAGAATACGAGGCGATTGCCGCACACGATACCAGTTCAGCCGAGGTCATGCAAAATCTTGCCGCCTCCTACGCTGCAAATGGAGACCTTAACAAAGCTATAGACAGCTATCTGAAGGCTCTCGAATCATCACCAGAAGACTATGAGATCCTAGAGCGACTCTATGAAATCGTTCAGGCTGGCGGTAATGCTGCGTTATGTCTTGATGCGCTTGAGGCTCTCAGCGTGAGTATCCCTGAAGACTCTGAGCTGGCTTTAGTTTTAGCGAGAGCTTATGGCGAAAAGGGCATGATCGAAGAAGCCAACGCATATTACATGCGCGTTCTTGAGCTGGATCCCGGCCGCAACGACATCAAAGGCGAGCTGCGCCTGATTTATCGAAGCAAAGGCATGGTCAACGAAGAAATCGAAGCCATTAACACTCTGCTCGAAACAGATTCCGCAAACATTGAGCTGCTCAACGACCTTCAGGAGCTTCAGATT
>Ga0180007_10001659_pt1 | contig 28859 bp, 31 predicted proteins | sample MM_PC_MetaG_FD_121122 | JGI IMG/M metagenome (GOLD analysis project Ga0180007, IMG submission 121122) | Groundwater microbial communities from the Aspo Hard Rock Laboratory (HRL) deep subsurface site, Sweden - MM_PC_MetaG | ecosystem: Environmental > Aquatic > Deep subsurface > Groundwater... | reverse complement strand
TCGAGAAATCGCTCGCATTTGAGCTTTTTGTGATGCGCGATGGAAAGGAAACTTGGTTGGTTCATGCCCCTATTTTATCAGAAAAGAGAGATGGAAAGTAGGTGTTTTTCAGAGAGTCCTTAACAATAAACAATAATCAGTGTATGCAAATCAAACTTGAAAAAGCCGGTTTATTGGATTTTGGATGCGACTTGCTGGTCGTGTATTCGTTTGAAGATTCTGACGGGCAGAATAATGAAATAGGGGTGCTTGACGCGGCCTTAGAAGGCGCAATGAACAAATTAATGCGTCAAAGCGGTTTTAAGGGGCAAACCGGGCAGGTTTTGGTTTTTCCAACCTTTGGCAAGATTAAAGCGCGCCAAGTAGCGATTATGGGCTTGGGCAAGGTCAAGGATTTCAATACGGATTTGATACGGAAAATCGGCGGCCGCGCAGTCCAGATAGCTGAAACGCAACGAGCGAAAAATCTCACAATTTTTTTGCTTGGTGTTAATTTGGAAGGCTTTTCACCGCAGTTGTGTGCACAAGCCTTAACCGAGGGCGCTTTGTTAGCGGCGCATAAATTCCATTTGTATAAAGGTAGGAAACACAACAGCCGTGACATAAACAAATTGGAAGCATTCACCATCCTGCTTAAAGACGGACGGATTCTGAAAACCGCGCAAAATGGAGTGGAAAGAGGCGGTGTTTTGGCTGAAGGCGTATTGTTGGCGCGTGATTTGGTAAATGCGCCATCATCTGATATGACGCCGCATCAGATGGCGGCTGAAGCTAAGAAATTGGCATTGCGCGGTTCAGGCATCACCTGCAAATTGCTGGACCAAAACGCGATGCATCGTTTGGGCATGAATGCGGCCTTGGCAGTTGCGCGCGGCGCAACGCATCCGCCTGTAGGCGTTCATTTGGTTTATCGCCCGACCTCCGGCGCAAAGCGCCAAAAATCAGTGGCCATTGTCGGCAAAGCCGTAACTTTTGATAGCGGTGGTTTGTCGCTGAAACCCGCCAAATCCATGGAAACGATGAAGATTGATATGGCTGGCGCAGCTTCGGTCATCGGCCTGTTTAAAACTTTAGCCGCCTTAAAGCCAAAGGTTGCAGTGCACGGAATTTTTTTAGCGGTTGAAAATATGCCGAGCGGCTCTGCTTATCGTCCCGGAGATGTGGTGAAGACTATGGACGGCACAACCGTGGAGGTTTTGAACACTGATGCCGAGGGGCGGCTGACTTTGGCAGACTCGCTTACATATGCCATAAAACAAAAGCCGGATGTTTTGATTGATTTGGCGACATTAACCGGCGCATGTGTGACAGCATTGGGGGAAGATATTGCGGGTCTGCTGGCGAATGATGATGCTTTGTCGGACAAGATATTAAATGCCGCCAAGTTGAGCGGTGAGGAATTATGGCGCTTGCCGTTGCGCTCGGTTTACGGAGAACAAATAAAGTCGAAGATAGCGGATATAAAAAATATCGCCGGCGGTAGCGGCGGAGGCGCGATTACGGCCGCTTTGTTTTTACAGAACTTCGTCGGTAATACGCCGTGGGCGCATCTTGATATTGCAGGGCCTTCATACACGGAAAAGGAAACGCGGCCTGATCTGCCTTTTGGAGCGTCAGGCTATGGCGTGCGGTTGCTGGCGGAATTCTTGAAAGACATTTAATTTTTTGTAGCTGTGGATAAAGTCATATCTGACGGACTGATGCGTATGCTATACTGAATTGGTTAAATCACCTGTGGAAAAAATTATGAATGTTAGACTTTTTACAACGCAAACGTGTCCTTATTGCAAGCTAGTAAAGGATTTTTTTCAAGAAAAGGGCGTGCAATACACCGAAGTTGACGTGGCTGAAGATCCGGCAGCAGCCAATGAGATGGTTAAGTTGTCCGGCCAGATGGGAGTGCCTGTGGTTGAAATTGACGGCGCGATTATCGTTGGTTGGAACAAGGGCGCGTTGGAAGATGCCCTGAAAAAGAAAGTGAAAGCGGCGGCGTAGGTCACGTTGAAAATAAAAAAATTCTCCTGAAGGAGAATTTTTTGTTTGTAATTAGCCGGCTTTTAGAGAATATTTTGAAGCTTTTCTTGCGGATTATCAGGACTTTACTGACTTTGCGGAATCAAAAAATTCATTTGCTTTTTTCCAGTTCAAATTTTTCCAAAAATATTGGATATAAGTCTTGCGGTCTGATCCGTGGTCTATGAAATAGGCATGCTCATATACGTCGAGGACAATGATAGGCAGACAGCCCCATACGCCGCCAAGGTTATGTGAATCGCTGGTGTAAATTTTTAAAGCCGCGTCGCGCGTATCATAACAGAGAACCACCCAGCCGCGCGCCGCCATGCCGCAAGCGCTGAAGTAGTTAATGAAGTTTTCGAATGATCCGTATTTTTCCGCAAGTGCGTCGACAAGCGGACCGACGGTCAGGCCGTCGCCTCCCAAAATATCAAAATAGAATTCGTGCAGATACACGCCATTGGTGGCAAAAGTTTCGCCGTCTTTCAAGGCGCGTAATTCCGAAAATGTCTGATTGGCGCTTGAAACGTCACCGCCGTGCGACAAGGTGTTAAGTTTTTCCGCAATTTCATTTTTCTTCGCCACATATCCTGCGTAGAGTTTATCGTGATGGATGGCGAGCGTGTTTTCGCTGATGCCGTTTTGGGGTTCATCAAAAGGTAGAGGCTTGACGTCGGTTTTCATAAAATTAGGTTATTCATTTACTTTAAGGCTTTTAAAATTTCCGCGTCAGTCGGCATGCCACGGCGAAGATAAATAATTTTACCTTCCTTATCAACGGCTACCACCGTGCGCTTAATAATTTTCGTTTTAAAGAAACTTTTAATTGCGCCGTATTTCAGGCTGACTTTTTTACCTTTGTCGATTAATAGCGGAAAGGGCAGAGCGTGTTTTTTTATAAAGGCCTTGTGGCTGTTGGCGTCGCCATGATTAATGCCGAAAACAACAGCGCCGGCTTTTGCGAATTTGCTCGAGTCGTCCCTAACGGCGCACAATTGCATGGTGCAACCCGGCGTCATATCACCGGGATAAAATATCAGCACGACCATTTTTTTGTGCCTGAAATCCGCCAGCGCGACTTTTTTTCCGCTTTGGTCCTCAAGCGTGAAAAGCGGGGCTATATCGCCAATTTTCAAGATTTTTTGTTCTGCCATAATTGTTTCAGCATACCCGTTTTTTACGATAAAATCAATTTTTTTGATGAAGACTTATGCCTGCGTTGCAGTTATTTGACATGGCGGCGGTAGTTTGGGAAAGTTAAATAGTCTCTAATACTGAATTAAAATCTAAACCCTGCGCATTTAGCGCATGCTTTAATACAATATGAAATACATTAATCTTGAAAGAGCGGGAACGGTTTCCTTGCTTTTAGCAACGATTGGTTCGTGCGCGTTTCTTTTAGGCGGCGGGTGCATGAAAACCGGCGGAGGCTTGAAGCCGGCTGAACCGAGCGGTTCCGAGCTTTCAACTTTTGACGGGGTGGATTCGCAGGAGGCGGCCAAGCGGATTAATTTTGTCGTTGGCAGCATTATTGAGATGAAAGAGAAGGTCAGGGATTTCGAGACAGATTCGCAAGAAATTAAAGATGGCGTTAGGACTTTGACGATTGAACGTTTTGCTCCAGGTGTGGTTGCGGATGTGAGCTGGAGGTTGGTTACGCAGGTTGAGACTGAAGATTCGAAAAATGCGCGCGCGGCGGCGGAAAAAGCCAAAACAGAGGTGCCGGAGCCGTCATTGGTTGACCATATTTTGACCGGCATTGTAAGGAATTTCAATTTGAGCAATTCACATCTTTTGTATCTGCCCTCATATTGGCCGGTAAAAGACGAGGCTCCGGCATTTGAAGCCGGAGGCTTGTGGCTTTCCGATGATGCGTTCGCCGGTTTATCGCGCAATCGCGTAGCTACTTTCGATTTTGGGATTCTGCACCCGTCTTTGACCACCGCGACAACCTTGCCTGCTGAAATTCAAAAAACATTGGAGGCCTTGAACTCCGAAATGAAAAAAATCGAGAATCGCATCGATGTGTACAGGTTGGACGGCGAGCAGGATCTGGTTGAGTGGCCATTGAGCGTGAACGGCGAAGATACTATGGTATCGGCCATAAAGGCGCATACTTGGTTTGGGGATTTGGTGGTTTTGAACAACGCGCAAAATCCCTTGGTACTTAAATTTGATTTGAATCCGGGGGCAACAGGGGAGACTGAATTGTTTGCCGGACAAAATTTGTTGAAAGATTTTGTAGGCTACGAGATTACAAGCATAAGGGACGTCAGGTTCCAGTAAGCGCGGATGTCCTACATCCGACGGTAGCATTTTTCGGATAAGAAAAACCCCGTGCAGGACGGGGGAAGAGAGAGGGGAGGTTGATGCGCTATTGCGCGCGATCAGCCGGAAGGTACGTCGTTCGAGTCCCCGAACACCCTAGAGGCGAGTGAGTTGGGATCTCTGATGCCAGCCAGTTCGAAGACCTTGGCCGAAAGTGGCTCCGCGTCTGACGGCGGAGGGATGTCGAAAACGTCTTGCCATCCGGCTTGCGGTTCCGGCATTTCGAATGGGTCATATACGTGCACGAGTTTTTTCTCCCGTTCACCATGTTCCCTTGCGGCCGCTTCCAGCATTGTACGCGTTTGGTAGTCGCTCATTCCACCCACCATGTCTTGAGGTTTTGAAGCAAGAACAACGGCAGGATATTTTATTTTTTTTACAAAGTCAAGTAGCCGGGCTTTTAGCCGTATGCTCTGTGTTAAATGGCACGAACGGAATACGGCAGAGTGAGAGCGCGGCGGGGCGCGACTGAAAGGAGCGAGTTTTGGGCAACAAATAATCAACCTTAATTTATGGGATTTTTTCAATTTTTTCGTCCTTCAGTGCTTGACAGGCGGGGCGTGATCTGCTGTTATCATGTGTTGCAATTGTGCAACCAGCAAGGAGGTGACAAGATGGCCAAGAGATTTTGCCACAAGTGTCTGCGCGAGTTCGAGCCGACAGGCGAGCTACCCCTCTGCCAGCCCTGCATCGAGAAGTATCCGAACGCGGTCGACGAGGCCATGGAGGAGTTGGTTCTCGAGCGCAAGGGAAGGTTGTTCGGCAACCCGGATAGCCCGCTCTACCACATCCACGCCGGCCTCGACCGAGATGGCGAGCCCATTGGCTGGTAGTAAGCTCGAGCCCTGCCGTCCCGCTCATCACGCCCTGTCCACACTACCGTGGGCAGGGCTCTTCATTTTCTGAGAGAAAAAATCGGAAAGAGTCCAATTAAAAATGAAGAAAAACAATAATTTTCTTCTTCACGCAACCGCATACTCGGTGTTGTGCGAGGCTTTGCGACGCACAGCTGGCGTGCAACGCCGCCCATTGCGCAAAATGAGCGGAGCGAAATTTTGCGCAATGTTCGCGTATATCTGATGTTTTGCGGAGCGTAGCGGAGCAAAATATGGGTGGAGGCTTTTGTTTAAAAGCCGTAACCAGATATGCCGTGTTAGCTGATGTATGGTGCCGATTGATGTTATGGGCAGAAATGACGGAGATTAGAAATTTTGCGCAATCCAATATTCGCGGCGTGTCGTTTGTTAAGCGTAATACGGCTATCTAAACCGTTCCTGCCATTTCGGGTCAACTTTGACGCTTAAGTCCAAGTAAATTTTGGTATCCAGCGCGGTTTCCAGTTCTTTTCTTGTTTTAGTTCCGATTTCCTTGATTTTCGACGCCTTGGCGCCGATAATCATTCTTTTATAGCGTTCGGACGTTGTCCAAATTGTTGCGTCAATATAGCGCGATCCGTCAGGCCGCTCTTCAATGTCTTCGACTGCGATTTTCACGCTGTATGGCAGTTCTTTTTCCAGCGCCAGAAAAACTTTTTCCCGTATCAGCTCTTCAAGCCAGTCCTTGTGTTTCAAATCAGTAATCTGCATTTCAGGATAAAACGGCTCACCTTCAGACAGCACCTCGAACAGCTCATCAACCAATTTGTTCAGGTTTTTTTGTTGAAGCGCGGAAATCTCAATGGTCGCCACTTGTCCGACATCCGTATCCAAACAGGCTTGACGGAAGGCGCGGGCGCGTTCAGGCAGGTCAATGTGGTTGATGACATTGATGATCGGCGTCCGCGTCGCGCGCAGCATGGTGCGGATCATGGCTTCCTCGATACCGGATTTGCGCGTGGGATCCATGACGTACACGATGGCATCCACGCCTTTCAGCGTTTCTTGGACAAATTCGTTGAGCCGTTTGGAGATAAAATCTTTTTTGCCGAGAAAAACGCCGGGCGTGTCCACGAATACGATTTGGCCGCGCGGATCATGCAAGATGCCGCGGACCGGGTGTCTTGTAGTTTGAGGTTTGGGCGTCACAATGGCAACTTTGGAACCAACGAGCGCGTTCAACAGCGTGGATTTCCCCACGTTCGAGCGGCCTGCGAGCATGACGAATCCAGATTTCATAATTTAAGTGTACGTCGAAAATGGCAGTTTATACAAGATTAATGTTTTTGAATTTCCAAGAGCGACACTATTTCAACATGCGGCGTGTGAGGAAAAAGGTCGAGCGCGCAGGATGATTTGATCCGGTATTTTTCGCCGAGCTGTTTGAATTCTTCGGCAAAACGCCGGTAGTTGCAGGAAACGTAGATGATCCGCTTGGGTTGCATTTCGAGGATCGCGGTCATGACGCGCGGATGCAATCCGGAACGCGGCGGATCGAGTATGACAGTGTCGGCATCAAGGTTTTGCCATGACAGGTCTTCTGCCGGCGCGGCCGTGAACGAACACCTGTCCGCCACGCCATTCACCGCCGCATTATGTTTTGCAAGTTCAATTGCTTGGGCGTCGAGTTCCACGCCGATAACGCGCATGTCGGGGTTGCGTTTCGCACAAGCGATGCCGAAGAAACCGAGGCCGCAATATAGGTCAAGAACAGAATGTCGAATGACGAATGACGAATGACGAATTTTGGAAAAATGATTTAAAACAGTGTTTTGCAATTTTGCTGCCATGCCGGTGTTTGTTTGGAAAAAGGAATTCGGCGCGATGCGATAGCGGATGCTGTTCACTGTTTCTTCAAGCCATGCTTCGCCTTTTAATACATCGACGCCTTTTACGTATGACAGGTCGGTAATGAGCGGCTGTTCACCCAAGAGGAGCGAAGTGCAAAGAGGGGAAAGTTTTTCATAAATTAAGGCGCGCGCCGATTTCTTTAGCTTGGCCAGATCAGAAACAACGAGCATTATCATGCGTTCACCGGTATTTTTTCCAACTCGGATAACGACGTAGCGCATGACTCCGCGGTGGAAACGCGCATCCCACGGTTCGAGATTCAGTTCTTTCATGCATTCACGGACGCAGTTTAATGTATCAGAAGTTTGTTCATCTAAAAGCAGACAAGTTTTGAGATCCAGATAGCGGTTCCATGAGCCGTATTCTTTTAATCCGATTTTTCCGTCCCAGCTTATGCAATAGTCCATGCGGTTGCGGTAATGCAAAGGCATGGCATCGCCGTTTTTTTGCGCTTCTTGTATGGCGCCGCAAGGCATCACCTCTTTAATGCGCGTTTCAATTCCGGCGCCTTCAAACGCGGCATTGACCATTCCGCGTTTCAGTTCGAGTTGTGCCGGATAGCGAAGATGCTGCCATAAACAACCGCCACATGAACCGGCATACGGGCAGGGCGGCGCGATTCTATCCGCTCCGGCTTCAATAATTTTGTTCAAGCGCAGGATTTTTACGCCTTTTTTGCTTTTTAACAGCTCGGCTTCAACAGTATCTCCGACCGCGCTAAACGGGACAGCCATGCCGTCCATCACGCCCAATCCGTTATCGTCAAAAGCGGAAATTACGCCACAAAATGACTTTTTCCGTATTTTTGGCAGTTGCATGGCTGGAGGGTAGCAAAAAAGCGGAATTTTTGGTAAACTGGGCTAATGTTAAACAACCAACAGCGCACCCTGCATTTAATCGCACACGACATAAGATCTCGGGAAAATGCCGGGTCTATTTTCAGAACCTGCGAATTTTTGGGCGTCAGTAAATTATGGCTGACCGGCTATACGCCTGCGCCGCCTGATCCCAAGTTGTTGAAAGTATCTTTAGGGGCTGAAAAATCCATTGAATGGGAAAAAGTCGATGACATTGCCGAGGTGATGTCGCGCGTGAAAGAAGAGGGCTTTCGTATAGTCGCCCTTGAAATAACCGGCGACGCAAAAGATATTGCGGAATACCGTAAGCCGACGCGCGCAGCTCTTGTGATTGGAAACGAAGTTTCAGGCATATCGCCGACTTTGTTAAAAAAATGCGATGACGTGATCATGATCGCGAAAAAAGGAAAGAAAGAATCGTTGAACGTATCGGTTGCGGCAGGCATTGCCTGTTGGTCGCTATTAAATTAACAGCCGGTATCGATCTCTGACGATATACGCTACACGTTACACGGCCTTTATGCCCAAACTCACAATTGTCATTCCGGCAAAAAACGAGGAAAAGCATTTGCCGAAGTTGTTGGAAAACATCAGCCGGCAGACTTTTAAAGATTTTGAAATTATCGTAGCTGATGCGGCTTCTGGCGATCGGACGCGCGAAGTGGCGTTGGCTTATGGTGCGAAAGTCGTGGAAGGCGGAATGCCCGGACCCGGCAGAAACAGGGGTGCGGAACACGCCGAGGGCGATACTATTTTGTTTCTTGACGCGGATGTGGCGCTTTTTTCAGAGGAATTTCTGGACGTATGTCTGGATGAAATGGAAGAGAGGCAGTTGAACATAGCGACATGCCGCGTGAAACCTGTTAGCCGCAAGCCCATCGATCTGGCCCTGCATGAAGCTTACAATGCCTACGCGATTGCTACGGAAAAAATCCGTCCGCATGCGCCGGGGTTTTGTATCTTTGTAAAAAAAGATACGCATCGTGATATCGACGGCTTTGACGAGGAAGTGGTGTTTGCCGAAGACCATGATTACGTGCAAAGGGCGGCTAAAAAGGGTTTCCAATTCGGCGTTTTGCGTTCGCGCCCAATAGGAGTTTCAGTTCGGCGCTTGGATAAGGACGGAAGGCTGAATGTCGCTTTAAAATATGTGTACAGCGAATTCCATATGCTGGCCAAAGGTACGTTCAAAAACGGAATGCCGTTCAGTTATGAGATGGGAGGAGATGAAAATGAGGAAGAGGTATACTAAGTGGTAGGGAAGCAGTGAGTAGGGATGAGGGAAAATTTTATTAGAAAATGAAAACTTTTTTTTCACGCCTGTGGCACGGCGAAACTAATGGATTGACAACTGCGGCGTTTATCGTGGGCGGTGCTTCTATGGCGTCGCGCGTGATCGGCGTATTGCGCGATCGCGTATTGGCTTCGAGTTTTGGCGCCGGCGATGTGCTCGATGTTTATTACGCGGCTTTTCGTTTGCCGGATTTGCTTTATACATTGTTGATTTTAGGCGCGTTGTCCGCGGGGTTTATCCCAGTTTTTGCCGAGTATTTGGAAACCAAAGGCGAGGGTGAAGCTTGGCGTCTGGCTGAACGCGTTTTATCCGTCATTGGCGCAACCATGCTGATCGTGTGTTCGGCGCTGGTGATTTTTGCGCCTTTGCTAGTCCCGGCCATGCTTCCGGGTTTTGGCGGCGAAAAATTGGAGGCGGCCATAAAATTGACGCGCGTAATGGCGTTGTCGCCCTTTTTTCTCGGCTTATCGGCAGTGATGGGCGGAATATTACAGGCAACGCGCCGCTTTATGGCATTTGCCTTGGCGCCGGTCTTTTACAACTTCGGTATTATCTTCGGGGCTTTGGTTTTGGCGCCGGTGATGGGTGTCACTGGTTTAGCTTGGGGCGTTGTCTTGGGCGCTTTTTTGCACCTTATAACGCAATCTTCCGTGGCATTGCGTTTGGGATTACGCCGCATTCCGGCGCCATCGCTCCGCACAGAAGGAGTGAGAAGGATTTTATTTTTGATGGCGCCGCGCACAGCCGGCTTGGCCGTGTCGCAGGTGAACATGGTTATCCTGCTGTCTTTGGCGTCAGCTTTGCCGGTAGGGTCTATCGCCGTTTTCAACTTGGCTAATAACTTGCAGTCTTTTCCAGTCGGGATTTTTGGCATCGCGTTTTCAGTCGCGGCTTTTCCGAGTTTGGCGCGCGCGGCTGGCGCCGGCCGCAATGAAGAGTTCCGCGACATTTTGAATTCAGCTGCGCGCAAGGTCGTTTTTTTACTTCTGCCGTCAACGGTTATTTTTATTTTATTGCGCGCGCAAATCGTCCGCCTCGTGCTCGGCACAGGCGTATTCGACTGGAATGATACGATCCGCACGGCGAATATCTTGGGTATTTTTGCCGTATCAATGATTTTCCAAGCGCTTGCTCCGCTAGTGGCGCGCGCTTTTTACGCCCTGCAAGACACTTGGACGCCGCTAGTTGCCGGAGTGCTTTCAGAAGCCTTTAATTTGACCTTGGCGATTTTATTAAGGAACTATTTTGGAATTATGGGTCTGGCCATCGCTTTCAGCGTGGCGGCATTTTTTAATCTTCTGCTTTTGGTTTGGCTGTTGAATTTAAAGCGCGGTTCTTTGGGCGAAGGTAAATTCACGCTTTCAGCCGCCAAAACCTGCGCGGCCAGCATTGCGCTTTTAGGTTTTGGATGGCTTGTGCGGCAAGCTGTCGGCACAGTTTTTCCTTTGCATACTTTTTGGCAGGTGGCACTGCAGGCGATTGCCACTATTCTTATGGGCATGGGCGCGTTTATCGTTGTAGCCATTCTCTTGAAATCCGAGGAGTTTATGGAGTTTCACCAAGCGATTGCGAAGCGTTTGTTTAAGAGGTTGCCGGCAATTTCCGGCGCTGAAGAGGTGCAGGGAAGGTAGTGTGAGGAAAATGACTAAATCCGAAATCCGAATGACGAATGAAGGAAAGTAGCTGGTATATGGAATGAATGACGAAATCCGAATGACGAATGACGAATGGCGGAGGGGGGAAAATTTTCAATTTTCAATTTACAATGATTGGGATATAAATGTTTGAAATTTTGGTAATTGTAATTTGTTTGGGATTTGGTGCTTGGAATTTAATTTCCGTCGTGCCATAATTCGTCGTATGAAAAAACGAATCATTTTTTTATTCTGCGCGCTTGTTTTACTGGGTGCCGGTTGCATAAAAATAGCGCCGCGGGTCGTGCGTGCGCCTGGACAGCAAGGGGTGACAGTGGCGCAAAAGCCTACGGCTGTTACGGATGAGACAGCGGACGAGCTTCAGCCGATCGCAATTCTCGCATTGGATGGAGGAACTGCAGCTTTGACGCGCGCGGAAAAAATTTTTCCGGTTCAAGACGGGCTTGAATTGTTAGCGGGCGATACGATCGAAGTGACCATGGGCACGGTCATGCTGGTTTATCCGGAGGCTGGCGCCTCATATCTTGATGAGGGCAGCAAGGTTACGCTTTTGCCCGATGGAGAGGGCGAGGAGAGTGTATTCGCACAGATCGAGGTTGCGGCTGGAAGTATTTGGACAAGATTCGAGCGCTTGCTCGGATCGGACGAGCGTTTTTCAGTGATTGGAAATGGCGTTGTTGCTACAGTGCGCGGAACTGCATTCGGTTTTGAATTGACTGACGACGGCGCTGAAGTGCAAGTTGCGGAAAGCGAGGTGGATGTGAGTTCGCTGGAAAATCGCCGCGATAAAGTTTTGGCTGTGCGCTTGAAAGCCGGCGAAGGTTTGATTACAAAAGCGGCGGAATTGAAAAAAGCGGATCCGGCCGCATTAAAAGCGCGTATACGGCAATTGAATGAGCAGGAAAAAGCACGTGCAGTGTTTTTGCGCGTGAAGCAGAAAATACAGGCTGAAATTTTGAAACGCCGCATTGAGCGCGTCCGTCTGGAAGAAAAGCCGCTGATTCCAAAAGCGCTGGAGGACAGATTAACGCCGGAACAGCTCGAACGTTTGCGAAAATTGAAGATGCTGCAAGAGGCGCAAGGTTTTACTGCGCCGGTCAGGAGTGTTCTTCCGAATGAGATCGCGCCGAATGCGGTTCAGCCGCTTCGTCTTCTCGCTCCGACTTCAACAACATCAACGAGGTGATGGAGGGGGTGTTTAGTAGCTGGTAGCTAGTAGCCGGTATGGTGAAATGACGAAATCCGAATGACGAATGATGAAAGAGAATCTGGAATCTAGAATCTGGAATCTAGGTTGGGGAAAATGACGAAGGGGAATCGCATTTCGTAGTTCGTAGATCGTAGTTCGGAAAAAAACTATAACCTATCAGCTATAAGCTAAAAAGGAATGACGAAATCCGAATGACGAATGACAAATGACGGTCTCGGAAAGTTTTCTGATGGGGGAGATGACGAAATGAGAGCGAGAAATTTTCCAAACATTAATAATTGAATTTTTTCCTTAATTCGACATTCGTCATTTGGATTTCGTCATTTATTACCACCACTATTCCCTACAACCTATAAGCTATAAGCTGCCAGCTATAAGCTATTACATACCCGCCCGCTTGACTCGGTGGTTTTTTTGTGTTAAAGACAACTTGGCAATAACGCCTTGGACATTCACATCTGATTCCGGCAAAACCCTGATTTTGAGCGAATTTTTTGCTTGATTCAGGATGTGTCGAGAAAGGAAGAAGAGATGAACGGCGTAACGTTTGACCTCTATCACGAAGTCGGTATCCCTATAAAGGATGGCCGTATCCGACGCGAGCACCTCGTGGAGCTGCCCAAGAACCCGGAGGCCCCACTCCACGGAGGCGCGAAGTAGATGGAGAAACTTATTCATCAGATCCCGGTGGCGTATGACGATGTCTATGACATCCGGCTCGTCAACGGCAATCTTCTCTACGTCGCAAAGCGCGACGGGAAGCAATTCGCTGTCTGCGACGGCAAGGAGCACGGACCGTATGACAGGGTCCTGGATCTCCAGCTCATCGACGGCAAGCTGCTCTGCGGCGCAAGACGATACGTTGAGTGGTGCGTGGTCTGCGACGGCAAAGAGTACGGACCATATGATCATCTTTATCCCAACCTCAATAATGACGCGCCGTTCTACAGCGCAGAGCGCGACGGGAAGTGGTTCGTGGTCTACGGCGGCAAAGAGCATGGACTCTATCACGAAGTTGACGATAGCTTTAATATCCAGCTCGTAAACGGCACGCTTCTCTACGTCGCAGAGCGAGAAGGGAATCACTTCGTGGTCTGTGATGGCAAAGAGGAGTACGGACGGTATTGCTATATCAGAGATCTCCAGCTCGTAAACGGCACGCTTCTCTACGTCGCAAAGCGAGATTGGAAGTGGTTCGTGGTCTGCGACGGTAAAGAGTACGGACCATATGATCATCTTTTGTATCCTGAGCTCGACAATGGTGCGCTGCTCTACAGCGCAGATCGTGACGGGAAATTCTTCGTGGTCTGCGACGGGCGTGAGCACGGATCGTATGACGATGTCAGGTACCCTCAGCTCGTCAACGGCACACTTCTCTACAGCGCACAGCGAGAGGGGAAGTGGTTCGTGGTCTGCGACGGTAAAGAGTACGGATCGTATGACGATGTCAGTTACCCTCAGCTCGTCAACGGCACACTTCTCTACAGCGCACAGCGAGATGGGAAGTGGTTCGTAGTCTGCGACGGTAAAGAGCACGGATCGTATGACGTCGTCGGGAACCTCCACCTCGTCGGCGGCGGGCCTCTCTATTGGGCGAAGCGCGACAGGAAGGAGTTCGTGATCTGCGACGGCAAGGAGCACGGACCGTATGACGGGGTTTGGGATCTCCGGCTCATCGACGGCAAGCTCCTCTACGGCGCAGAGCGCGACGGGAAGCGATTCGCGGTTTGCGGAGATTTCGAATCGCCGCAGTTCGAATACATGTTGTCTATCCTCGTCAAGGACGGCACCGTCTCCATCGCCGGCATGCGAGGCCGAAAGATCTTCCTCGTCACGCTCGAGCTTCCCTAGCAAGAGTAGGACGGTCTTTTCGCAAAGCGCATCTCGCTCGAGGTGCGCTTTTTTTATTGCGAGATTTTTTTTGGGGTTAAGGAGATTGTCAAAAGAGGGAAGATCAGGCAGTATGGGTTGTACTCATGCAACAATCAAACATCAGAAATTTTTGCATAATTGCACATATAGATCACGGCAAATCCACTTTAGCGGATCGTCTTTTGGAAGTTACAGGGACGGTTGAAAAGCGGAAGATGAAAGAACAATTGCTTGATACAATGGATCTCGAGCGCGAGAGGGGGATTACCATCAAGCTTCAGCCGGCGAGGATGAAGTATGTTTGCGATGGGACAGAGTATCAGCTTAATTTGATCGATACGCCCGGACACGTGGATTTTGGATATGAGGTATCGCGATCTCTTGCGGCTGTCGAAGGCGCTCTTTTGCTTGTGGATGCGACGCAGGGCGTGCAGGCGCAGACCATTGCGAATCTATATCTCGCCATCGAACAAAATCTCTCAATCATTCCGATATTGAACAAAATCGACTTGCCGAATGCGGAAGTCGAGCGGCGCGCGGAAGAATTGATGCGGCTTATCGGATGTAAGCGCGAAGAAATCATTTTGGCTTCCGGAAAAACCGGAGAAGGCGTTGATGATATTTTGCGGCGTATCGTTTCGGACGTTCCCGCGCCGCGAGGGGAATTCGACAAGCCGTTTCGAGCTTTGATTTTTGATTCCAAATATGACGGGTATAAGGGAGTGGTCGCGTATGTTCGGGTTGTCGACGGAACGGTTTTGAAAAACGACAAGATCAGGTTTTTAGCGACCGCCGCAGACGGGGATGTTCTTGATACGGGTTATCTAAATCCCGGATATGTGGCTGCCGATAGTTTGAGCGCCGGAGAGATCGGATATGTCGTGACCGGATTGAAGGACATATCGGCGGTGCGGGTTGGGGATACGGTAGCAAAAAGTTCTCAGTTCTCAGTTCTCAGTTCAGAGCAGTTGGTTAAACCGTTGCCGGGGTATAAAGAGGTGAAGCCCATGGTGTACGCCGGGATTTTTCCGCGCGAGGGAAATGAATACGAGCGCCTGCGCGATGCCGTGATGAAATTGCGTTTGTCAGATGCGGCTTTGACTGCCGAGCCTGAGCATTCTGTCGAGCTCGGTTTCGGCTTCCGATGCGGCCTGCTCGGTATGCTGCACCTTGAGATTGTGCAAGAGCGGTTGAGCCGCGAACATGGCATGGAAGTAGTGGTGACAACGCCGTCGGTTGCGTATGAAGTAACGCGGACTGACGGTGAGGAAGAAGTGATAAAATCGCCGCTCGCGTTTCCAGAACCGTCGCGGCTCAAAGAGGCGCGCGAGCCATGGGTTGCAGTGGACATCGTGTGCCCGTCCGAGTATATGGGCAACGTGATGAAGCTGGTGCAGGAGCGGCGCGGAGAATTCAAAACCACGGACTACTTCGATCCCACGCGCGCGGTTTTGCATTATGATATGCCGCTTTCGTCGGTGATCGTGGATTTTCACGATAAATTGAAGAGCGTGACCGCCGGTTACGCGTCATTGAATTACGAGCTGATCGGCTACCGGCCTGCGCCGATCGTGCGCATGGATATCATGGTGGCCGAAGAGGCGGTGCCTGCGTTCGCGACTTTGATTCATACCGATGAAGCATACCGACGCGGCAAAGAGATCGTGGAGACTTTGAAAGAAACATTGCCGAGACAGCAGTTCGTGGTAAAATTGCAAGCGGCGGTCGGCTCAAAGATTATCGCGTCCGAACGGCTGTCGGCTTTTCGCAAAGACGTTACAGGCTATCTATACGGCGGAGATGTCACGCGGAAAATGAAACTTCTGGAAAAACAGAAGAAGGGTAAGAAGCGTATGCTTGCGCACGGCAAGGGCGCCGTTGAAATACCGCCGGACGCGTTTATCAAGGTGCTGAAGCGCAGGGGGTAGGAGATTGTGGATAAGGTACCAGGTACGTACCTGGTACGTACCTGGTACTCAAGAGCGTTTTCGCTGCTGAAAAATTGAAGATTTTTAAGTAGCGCCGTTAATATGTGGCGCGTGTTTTAATAAGAGTGGCTTGATAGACGAAGCGAGCTTGGTTGTTTTTAGTCGGAAACTCAAACAAAGGGTCGGGATCCACAAGATCATTTTCTTCGCCGAAAGCATAAAATCTATAACTAGACCACTGCCACGTTTCTGGACGAACTATCAAACCAGCTCGGACAGGGTTCATTTCAATATAGTTACCGCATGATAAAAGTTGCGCATCGTTTTTGATTTCAACGTTTTTAAAACGCCCTTGCCAGACGTGACCAATAAAATTGTATTTTTTGCAGAAATATCTGGCGTAGTTCATTTGTATCGCGTGCATAATATGGGAGAGTTTGTCGCTATTCGGTTTAAGCAACAGGTGAACGTGATTTGGCATTAAAACAAAGTGATATAGATAGAAATTATATAAACTTTTCGTTTGTAGCAAAATATAAAGATATGTTTTGTAATCATTTTCATCATGAAATATCAAAGATTTGTTGTTTCCTCTGCCGATAATATGATAAGTACCATTCGGGTCAAAAGTTCGTGCAGTTCTTGGCATATAGTTATTTTCTTATTTGTGTAAATGAAGTCTATATAATATAGCTTCCAAATTTTTGCAGGGTTGTCAAGGGGAATATGTGAATAAAATGTGAATAACGTACCAGGTACGTACCAGGTACGTGCCTGGTACGTTGTTGGGGGGGTGTAAAAGATTGGCTGGCACCTCGTTTTTTTACGCTTTTCACAAACCGGTGTATTCTGATAGTCATGAACCACAAAAGAAAGCAACAGATTTGGAAATGGTTTGTTAGTTTTATTGCGATCGCCATGGTTTTGGCGTTGTTTTTGCCATTTTTGAATTAGGATCAAGAAATTTTGTCATCCGTGTGCGCGCATGCAAAGATTTGGCGCATGAAGAAACGATGGCGTGTTTTTATTCCGGAGAAAAAAATTGACCAGTCTCTGTTTCCGGAATTGCACGAAGTTGCAAACGTGCTTTTGGCGAAGCGCGGCATCACACAACCGGAAGAAGCAAAAGCGTTTTTGCGGCCGGATTGGGAAAGCGGCATACATGACCCGTTTTTGTTTTCCGGAATGTGCGCCGCGGTATCGCGCGTATTCGCGGCGCTTGAAGCCGGTGAGCGCATCACTGTACACGGCGACTATGACGCCGACGGAGTTGCCGGCTCAACAGTTGTCATCATGGCGCTGCGGGAAATTGAGAAGAAGTGCTCAGTGCTCAGTACTCAGTACTCAGTCGTGACTGGAACTGGGAACTGTGGACTAAGCACTGAGAACTCATTTATTGATTCTTACATACCCCATCGCGATAAAGAGGGATACGGGCTTAGCGAGGCCACGGTTGAATTATTGAAAGAGCGGGGCACGCAGTTGCTGATCATGGTGGATTGCGGGATTGCTAATGTTAAAGAAGTTGCGGCGGCGCGCGCCTCCGGCATGGATGTTGTCATACTCGACCATCATCGGTTCGGCGAAGAACTGCCCGATGGCCACTGCATACATCCGGGACTGCCTGATGAAAAATACCCTTTCAAATATTTGGCGGCTGTCGGAGTCAGTTGGAAATTCGCATGCGCCTTGCTTCATGCGGCGCGTGAACACGGAATCAGTATTCCAGTCGGTTGGGAAAAATGGCTGCTTGATCTCGTTGCCATCGCGACCGTAACTGATATGGTGCCTCTCTTAGGGGAGAACCGCGTGTTGTTGAAATACGGGTTGATTGTTTTGAATAAAACAAGACGCGCCGGATTGCGGCATTTGGCGCGTGTAGCCGGATGCGAGATAGAGAAGGCGGACAGCACGTCCATCGGATTCGCGCTTGGTCCGAGGATAAACGCGGCTGGTAGGATGGAGCATGCCGAATTGGCGCTACGCTTGCTGCTTGCGGAAAGTGATGAAGAAGCGGCAATGCTTGCAGGAACGGTTGATGAGCATAATCGTGCAAGGCAAAAAAGCGTTGAGAAAATGATGATGGATGCGCAGGTGTTTTTGGCCGAGTCCGAGGGTTGCAACGTCCTTGTGTTGTGGAAAGAGACATGGAAACCGGCGCTTGTCGGCCTTGTCGCCGGAAAGATGCTGGAACGGACCGGAAAGCCGTGCGTTGCATTCGGAAAACACGGAGAAACGTGGGTCGGATCGGGTCGGTCTTCTGATAGCTACAACATTACGGAAGCGATGCAAAGGGCCGGTGAGGGTATTTTGACCAGAATCGGCGGACATGCGCAGGCGTGCGGTTTTTCGTTTTTGCGAGACGATGCAGTAGAAGAACTGGCGGAGCGCCTGCGGCGGGATGCGCAAGAGCGCTTACAACCGGATGATTTACTGCCGACATTGGACATTGATGCGGAGATCGCGCTTGATGATGTGGATTGGCGTTTAGTCGAAACTGTTCGCGCCTTTGAACCGTTCGGCGTCGGAAATCAACGCCCGCTTTTCCTGACCAAGAATCTTGAAGTGGTCGAACGGTCGTTGGTCGGCTCGGCTTCAAAACATATACGTTGCGCGCTCCGATCGCCGTCAGGAAAGGTCCAGCGTTTTATAGCTTTTAATTTCGGTGATCGTCTGGAAGAAATGTCGCTCGGCAGCCGCATTTCCGTGGTGTATGATGTCGGTGTGAATGAATGGAATGGCCGAAAAGAAATCCAGTGCAAGCTGGCGGATTTTGCGCAAAATTAACGGGATTTTATATGCTAAAACTCATCATCCACACAGACGGAGGTGCGCGCGGGAATCCGGGGCCCGCCGGTATCGGTGTCGTGATACATGACGCTACGACAGACGAACTTCTCGAGGAGCATTCGAAGTTTTTAGGCAAGACCACAAATAACCAAGCTGAATATCAGGCGGTTATTTTGGGTTTGCATCGGGCAGTGAAACTCGGAGCGTCCGAAGTCGAAATAGTTACGGACAGCGAATTGCTCGTAAAGCAGGCTACGGGCGAGTATCGCGTTAAAAATCCGGATCTGGCCAAACGGTTTTTGGAAATGAAAAACCTTTGCACGCAGATCGGCCGTTGCCGTTTCCGCCATGTCCGTCGAGAGATGAACAAGCGCGCGGATTTTTTATCAAATGTAGCGATGGATGAAGGGATGGGGAAGGGCTGAAGTTAGAATCTGGAATCTAGACATGTGGAAAATGACTGAATCTGAATGACGAATGAAGTAATAAGTAAGAAGATTTTTGGCTTCGCCGTCCGTTGCATTTATGGTAATCTACTAACATATGCCTGAAGTAATTTCATGTAAAACAATTGATAATATAAAAATCACCGGCGATTGGGTTGCTGCGCCAACTACTTTTGGGGCGGTTATTTTATTGCACATGATGCCGGCGGATCGGAAATCATGGGCGGCATTTCAGGTCATGCTGGCTAAACAGGGATTGGCGTCTCTCGCGATTGATTTGCGCGGGCACGGCGATAGCGTCGAAAGCGCAGACGGGGCGCGGTATGATTATGAAGTTTTTTCCGATGAAGAGCACCAAAGTTCGATTTTGGACGTTATCGGCGCTTTTGACTGGATAAAACGCCGCGGTTTTAAAGCGGATAAAGTCGCCGTTTGCGGCGCTTCCATTGGTGCGAATTTGGCCCTGCAGTTTTTAGCCGAAGAGCCTGAATTAGCAGGCGCCGCGCTTCTTTCGCCGGGAGCTGATTATCACGGGATTAATGCTCTTGAAGATGTGGAGAAGGTATTGCCGAGTCAAGCGCTTTGGGCAGCGGCCTCAGCAGGGGACGACCAGCCATCTTTTAATACGGCGCAAAAAATGATTGCAGCGGCCGAAAGCGATAAAAAGGAATTCGTTGAATTGAAAAATGCAGGCCATGGAACGGCGATGCTTGAATCTCACCCTGAAACGGCCGCCGCTCTGGCGGATTGGCTTAAAGATGTAATTCAAGGAGGTTAAAATGAATTTCAGCAAGATTTTATGCGTTACAATGGCGGTTTGTGTGTTAATGCCGTTGCCGGTTTTTGGCGCTGAATCCGAACCGCAAACTGTAAAAAACGTAACGCCTTATGCGGTGGGAAAAAATGAATTTGCCGCCGCGTTGGTGATGGATGCGGACAGCGGAAAAATTCTTTACGAATATCAACCCGATAAAATTTGGCCGATGGCATCGCTCACGAAATTGATGACGGCGCTTATCTTTATGGTGCGCCGGCCGGCTTGGACGGAAGTTGTCGCCATGAGCGACGAGGATGAAGTCGGAGGCGGCAGATTACGCGTGAGCACGGGTGCTAAACTGACCGTGCAGGATCTTTTATATTCCGCAATAACTGCAAGCGCGAATAATGCGGCAATGGCTTTGGCGCGCATCAGCGGTCTGGTCATTGATAAATTCGTGGCGGCAATGAATACCCAAGCAAAAGCCATGGGCTTGCGATACACGAAATTTTACGAGCCGTCCGGTATGAATCCTGAAAACGTCAGCACTGCAAGAGAGATAGCCAAACTCGCGTCTTTTGCTTTTAGCGTCAGAAGTATCCGCAGAGTCGCCAGTACAGCTTCATACAGTTTTGAAATCCAAAATACCGGAGAAATAAAAAAGCTGACAAATACCAACGATCTCCTGATTGCGAAAGAGAATGACGATGTTTATGTAACCGGAGGCAAGACGGGATTTTTGTATGAATCAATGTATAATTTGGCAGTCAGAATGAAACCGGCATCAGATGCGGACAACGACCGTTTGTTGATCGTTGTTGTTTTAGGATCGCCGACGCGCGACGCATCTTTTGCGTCGGCTAAAGCTATTGCAAATTGGGCTTGGGACGCGTACGGTTGGCATTGATTTTTTGGACAACTAATATGCCCGGCTTAAAAAAAAGTAAACCCACAGTTTTGGTGGGGATGTCCGGCGGTGTCGATTCAAGTGTTTCAGCGGCGCTTTTACAGCGCCGCGGTTTTAATGTTGTCGGAGGTTTTATCAAAAATTGGTCTGATTCCAAAGATGTCTGGACCGGCGAATGCAATTGGAGCGGCGAACGGCGCGATGCTTTGCGCGTGGCCGCCAAACTCGGCATTCCGCTTTTGACTTTTGATTTTGAAAAAGAATACCGCGCTTTGGTGATGAAGGATTTTTTTCGGACATATAAAAAGGGTGAAACGCCCAATCCGGATATTTTATGCAACCAGTACATTAAATTCGGTTTGTTTTTCAAGATGGCCAAGCGTTTGAAAATGGATTACATCGCGACAGGCCATTATGCGCGCGTGCGGTGGGATTCAAACGGCACGGCGCATTTACTGCGCGGAGCCGATACGGATAAGGACCAGTCATATTTTTTATGCCGGATATCGCAAGAAGCTTTGAACCGCACTTTTTTCCCGATTGGCAATTTGAAAAAAACCGCCGTCCGCAAATTGGCGAAGCAATTCGCTTTACCCGTGGCTGATAAGCCTGACAGCCAAGGCATTTGTTTTGTTGGCAAGCTGGATTTGAAGGATTTTTTGCGCACCAAGATAAAATCAAAACCCGGCGAGATTGTTGATCCGAAAGGCCGCATTATCGGGCGGCATGACGGGCTGGACCGTTACACCATCGGCCAGCGCCACGGATTTGCGGCCAGCGGCGGAACGTCAGCCTGGTATGTGGCGCGCAAAGATTTGCGGAAAAATTGTTTAATTGTTGTGCCGGGCGCACGTCATCCTTGGCTGTATTCCGATTCCGCAGTCGTCAGGGATGTGCATTGGCTCGGAGTCCGGCCGCCAGCTTTTCCTATCAAGGTGCAAGTTCAGATCCGCTACCGCCAAAAGCCGGTATCCGCCATAGTTGCTTCGGATAAATACAAAAACCGAGTAAAGTTGAAATTTACCGAGCCGGTTAAGGCTGCGGCTGCCGGGCAGTCAGCGGTTTTTTATAAAGGACAGGAATGCCTTGGCGGCGGCTTTTTGTGTTAAGCAAGGCGAATACGCGCCGCAGTTTATGTTAAAAACACCCATTTAAATCATAAAAAAAACCGCGACCCTTGATTTTTTCGGCCTTTGCGTGTTTAATACACGCGATTATGATAAAAAATTCGTAGTTTTATGAAAGCAAAATCGCTTTTCAGACTCGAATGGATTTCATTGGTTTATTTGGCGCTATTCGTTCTGGCTGTTTTGTCGCCATCAATCGTTAAGCAGGATTTTTTGTGGATTCAGGAGCGCCATGTGGAAGAGATAATGATTTTTATATTCGGCATCGTAGGCCTGGCGATTTTTTCAATTTATCAAAGGATGATGGAGAAGCATGAGCGCGAACATGAAAATGCGCGCAACGAATGCGACCGCGTCAAGCGCGAACTTGTCGAATCGTATAAATACATCGGTGCGGTCAACCGCAAGATAGAAGTCTTGAAACGTTTGTCAAACCAGACGTCTTTGAGCGTTATGGAGAGCGACCATCTTGCCAAGGACCTGCTTACTTCATTGCTGATGAATGCCGCGGTCAGCACCGGATCCAATACCGCCGTCATCAGATATGTGGAATTGGAGAAATCAAGGACCGAGTTTGAAATCTACCATCACACCGAAGAGAAAAACCATTTTAAAATTTCAAACAAAGAATTGACCAAAGTTCACTATTCCGGCATCTCGCATGCTTTCAGCCGTGCCGAAGACGGCAGGGAGATCTTGGTTGTTCCTTCGGATAAACAGGGCAAGCCGGTAAAAGCTTATCTGCTTTTAGCCGTTGATGCTTCGAACAGGGCCAATTTGGATACGACACTTTTAAAGGTTTTTGCCAATCAGGCTGAATTATTGCGGTATTCGCTGTTGCGAAACGTGAAATCGTCGGTTACGCCAGCGATCGATTTTCAAGACGATGAAATCGAAGAAGTGGCGGTTATCTAGGTCCTAATCTTTTTACAAACTATGTCAGAGAATTCAAATGGTGCGCGCGAAAACAGCATGACCGTGACGGAATTGCGGCAAAAGTTTTTGGATTTTTTCAAGGAAAAGGGCCATATCATAATCCCATCGGCATCGCTATTGCCGGAAAACGATCCCACGGTTTTATTTACAACCGCGGGCATGCATCCTCTTGTACCGTATTTGTTAGGCCATGAACATCCACTGGGGAACAGGTTGGCGAGCGCGCAAAAATGCGTGCGCACTGATGATATCGAAGATGTAGGCGATAACCGCCATCTGACTTTTTTTGAGATGTTGGGTAACTGGTCGCTTGGCGATTATTTCAAGCCCGAAACCGTTGCTTGGTCTTACGAGTTTTTAACTTCCAAAGATTGGCTGGCGATTGATCCGGCGAAGTTGTTTATCAGTGTTTTTGAAGGCGATGAAGACGCGCCGCAGGATGAGGAAACCGCGCAAATCTGGCAATCGAAATTTGAAATGGACGGTTTTGCCGCGGAGATCGGGGTACCGGGGCGGGACAAGCCGGCTGTAGGCAAGAAGGGCGCGCGGATTTATGCATACCCGAAAAAAAACAACTGGTGGGGGCCTGCCGGACAGACCGGGCCGTGCGGGCCGGATACGGAGATGTTTTTTGATACGGGGTTGAAACACGATGCGGCCTTTGGCAAAGTCTGCCATCCGAATTGCGATTGCGGACGATTCGTTGAAATTTGGAATGATGTGTTCATGGAGTATGAAAAAACTGCAGATGGAAAGATTTTGCCCCTTAAACAGAAAAATGTTGACACAGGCATGGGGCTTGAGCGTATGGCCGCTATGCTGCAAGGCCGGTCGAATGTTTTTGAGACAGAGGTTTTTCAGGGGATTTTCAGCGCCTTATCCGTGTTATCCGGAAAGATTTACGGTTATGGCAGTGATATAACTGATCGTTCCTTTCGCATTATCGCGGACCATTTGCGCGCCGCGGTTTTTATCATTGGCGATGAGCGCGGAGTCGCGCCTTCCAACACCGGACAGGGTTATATTGTCAGGCGACTGATCCGCCGCGCCGCGCGCGAAGCTTTGCGGCTGGGCATTAAAGAGCCGATAACGCAGATTATTGCGCAAGTGGTTATCGGAGAGTTTGGCGTCCATTATAGAGAGCTCGAAACCAATCGCGGCAGAATCAGTAAAGAGATGTCGCAAGAGGAGGAGAAATTCGCAAAAACTTTGGAAAAGGGATTGAAAGAATTCGAGGCCATGAGCCGCGATAAGCTGATTTCCGGCAAAGAGGCTTTTGATCTTTTTCAAACTTATGGTTTTCCGCTTGAATTGACAGAAGAGCTGATCGGCGAGCGCGGCGGCAATTTGGATGTGGCCGGCTTTGACGAAGAGTTTAAAAAACATCAGGAATTGTCGCGCACGGCCTCGTCGGGCGCATTTAAGGGCGGGCTGGCAGACCATTCAATTGAGACGACCAAACTGCATACCGCAACCCACCTTTTGCATCGTGCTTTAAAAAATGTTTTGGGCGAGGAGGTGCGCCAAAAAGGCTCGAACATCAATCCCGATCGTTTGCGTTTTGATTTTACAGCTCCGGAGAAAATGACACCCGAACAAATCGCCGCTGTCGAGGATATGGTGAATGACGTAATCCGGCGCGATTTGCCGGTGCATTGTGAAGAGATGACGCCGGAAGAAGCCAAACAGCGCGGCGCCTCGGCTTATTTTGAGGAAAAGTACGGGGATCGTGTAAGCGTTTATTTCATAGGCGACGAAACCGAGCCGTTTTCAGTTGAAATCTGCGGCGGCCCGCATGTGGCGCGGACGGGCGAGTTGGGGTCGTTTAAGATTCTAAAAGAAGAAGCCGTGTCAGCCGGAGTGCGGAGGATCAAGGCCGTTGTGGGCGGAGACGAGGGGCAAGGGTGAGGGCGAAAAAATCAATAAATATGATGCCAACCCTTGAAAACCCCTTCGCAAAAGAGAAACATCCAATCCCCACTGAACCTCCGGAGGTGGGGGAGGTTGAGGAGGCGCTTTTGGGAAAGGAAGAAGCTGATGAGATGCGGAGGAGGATTAAGGCCGTTTTAGGGTAAATATTTTTGACCACTTAGAGCGGATAGTGTATTGTTTTCGTCAAGATTGTATCAAATAAATAATTTCTAATGCCTATTAACTAATGAAGAAACAATTTTTACATTATGTCGCATAAGGGCGAAGGTTCGAACAAGGATTTTATAGTTGTTAAGGGGGTGGTTGAGGAAAATTTGCCCGGCGCCACATTTAAGGTCCGTTTGGATAACGGGCATACGATTTTATGTCATTTATCCGGTAAATTGCGGATGTATAGAATAAGAATTACGCCCGGAGACGAGGTGGAGGTTGAGATGACGCCCTATGATTTGACAAAGGGGCGTATAACTTATAGACTCTAGGCCTGTAAAAAGCCCAAAAACCGGCGCTCCAGCCGGATTACGGGGGAGTTATTCACAGCATGTTTGTCTGAATTCTATAAATCCAGAAGGATGATGTCGGAAAAAAGCTTGATTTAGCGAAAATTTAGAAGGCTTGACAAATGATAAAAAAAGTGAGAAAGGAAAAATTCCAATAAAGTTTCATTTAAATCCAACTTTCCAGCTATGAAAGTTCGCGCTTCAGTCAAGAAAATGTGTCGGGATTGCCAGGTGGTTCGCCGAAAAGGGCGCGTCGTGGTTATTTGCAAAAAGAATCCTAAACATAAGCAACGTCAGGGATAGAGCTAATGGCCGGTAACGGCCAAGTTTACTCCCGGCTGAACTGTCTAAAAAAAATATGGCCCGTATCGCAGGCGTTATACTTCCAAACAACAAGCGCATTGAGATTGCGCTGACTTATATTTATGGCGTAGGACAGACAATAGCGAAAAAGATTATTAAGGAGTCCGGCGTCGACGCTTCTATCAGAGTAAAAGACCTCACTGAAGAGCAGGCGAATAAAATCCGCGAAGTAGTCGAAAAGAGGCATCGCGTTGAAGGGGAATTAAGGCGCGAGGTTTTATCCAATATCAAGCGTTTGAAAGAAATCGGATCCAACCGCGGTTTGCGCCACATTAAGGGTTTGCCTGTACGCGGACAGCGCACCAAGACTAATTCGCGAACCGTGCGTGGAAATGTCCGCCGCACCATGGGATCCGGAAAACGTAAGCTTGAGAAGACCTAATCTATGCAGACAGAAGAACAAAATATCGCAGTCACTGAAGTGGCGCCGGAGGCGACGGCCGAGGATCAGGCCGTAAAAAAAGTCAAAAGTTCCAAAAGCCTGAAAGCCAGACGCAAGGCCAAAGTTGAAAGGCAGGTGGGGCATGGCAAAGCTTATGTCCAGGCGACTTATAACAACACCATTGTTACGTTGACTGATTTGAATGGCAATGCTTTAGCTTGGTCAAGTGCCGGTAGCTCCGGTTTTAAGGGACCAAAGAAAGCCACGCCATATGCCGCTTCTTTGGTTGTCAGGAATGCTTTGGAAAAAGCGTCTAAATACGGATTAAAAGAGGTTAACCTTTTTATCAGGGGCGTTGGTCAGGGGCGTGAAGGCGCGATCAGGGCCTTTAATACGCAAGGCGTAAGCGTGTTGAGCATTAAGGATATCACCCCGATTCCTCATAACGGCTGCCGTCCACCGCGTCCGCGCAGAGTCTAAAAATAACCAATAACCTGAAACCTGAAACCTGAAACCTTGGAGTGCATCAAATTTATGCGAACACTGAAGTTAACTTGTAAACATTGTAGACGGGAGGGCGTATCTTTGTGCGGACGAGCCAAGTGCGCTTTTAACCGTCGTCCGTACGCACCGGGCGTCCACGGCCCCAAAGGAAAAGGCGGCCGCATGACAGACTACGCAAAACAGTTGCGCGAAAAACAGAAAGCCAAGCGTTTATATGGAGTTTCGGAAAAACAGTTTAGCAACTATTTTAAAAAAGCTGTCAGCATGAAAGGCGATTCAGGTGAAAATCTTGTGCGTCTATTGGAAATGCGGCTGGATAATTCGGTTTTCCGTTCCGGTTTTGCCAAAACCCGTGCCGCAGCTCGGCAGGTTGTTTCGCATTCGCACGTTTTCGTTAACGGCAAGAAAACAGATATCGCGTCATTTCAGGTCAAGCCGGGCGATGTTTTGAGAATCAGGGACAATAAGAGGGAGAAGGGATTATGGAAGAATTTGTTGGAAGATTTGAAAAAACAGGAAACGCCTTCGTGGTTGGCGTTGAATCCAGAGGAGATGGAAGCTAAAGTAACCAGCCGCCCGGATGCAGAAGAGCTTAAGCAGGTTGTGTTCGATCCAAAATTAATCATTGAATTTTATTCACGTTAAAGCCCGTGTTCTTTTTAATGTATGGAATCCATTCTTCTCCCATCAAAGATACGCTTTGCCAAAGGCGAGCGTCCTAACGAAAGTGTTTTGACGGTCGAGCCATGTACGCAAGGTTATGGTACGACTATCGGTAATGCTTTGCGCCGAGTCCTTTTAGCATCTTTGCCCGGCGCCGCAGTTACCGCTGTAAAAATCAGAGGCGCTGACCACGAGTTTTCAACAATGCCGCATGTTAAAGAAGATGTGCTTGAAATTATTTTGAATCTCAAGACATTGAGGCTGAAAGTCCATTCGGACGAACCTGTCAAATTGAGCTTGTCGGTCAAAGGCGAGCGGGCGGTTACGGCCGCCGATTTTGAAAAAAATGCCGATGTGGAAATCGTTAATTCTGATTTGGTGATCGCCAATCTGACAGATAAATCAGCTACGCTTGAAATGGAGATTACGGTCGGAAGCGGCCGCGGCTACCGTTCAACCGAGGATCGCGTCAAGGAAAAATTGGAGATCGGAACAATTGCGATTGACGCCTTGTACAGCCCTGTGCTGAATGTTTCATACAAAGTCGTTGATACGCGCGTGGGTGAAAGGACCGATTATGACAAATTGATTTTGACGCTTGAGACGGACGGATCGATTGATGCGCTGGATGCGTGCAAGCGCGGCGTTGATATTTTATTGGACCACTTTAATCTCTTGAAAGATTTGGAATATGAGGCATAGGCGTAAAGGTGTTGTTTTAGGACGCGAGAAAGCTCCGCGGGAAGCCATGCTGCGCAACTTGGCGCAGTCTTTGATTTTGTACGAGCATGTAAATACTACGGTTGCAAAAGCCAAAGCTGTTAAGCCTCTGGTTGAAAAGTTAATTACGGTTGGCCGCGATAAAACCCTTAATTCTCGGCGTAAATTGGCGCGTGTTTTGAGCCTCGAGTCGGCAGTGAACAAGGTTTTGGAAGAGCTCGGACCACGTTACAGCCAACGCGCCGGAGGTTATACGCGCATAATTAAATTGGGACGCAGGGAAGGGGACGGCGCCGAAATCGCCCAAATCCAGTTTGTAAAAGACTGAGCACTGAGTATTGTGAACTGAGCACTGAATAAACATATGCCTTGGAAGAAAAAAATAGGAATGCCAAAAGTAGAACGCGAAACGCATGAGTTGGACGCCGCCGGTAAGCCGGTGGGACGTTTGGCTACGCAGATCGCGACTTTGCTGATCGGTAAGCACAAGGCTTCGATTGTGCCGAATATTGACGCCGGAGACATCGTAAAAGTGTCGAATGTGGACAAAATAGTTTTTACCGGCAAGAAGTGGGAACAGAAAGTCCATTACCGCACTTCAAACCGTCCGGGAGGATTGAAAATGACGCCGATGTCTAAATTACGCGAAGAAAATCCGGCGGAAATTTTGAAACATGCTGTAAAATATATGTTGCCTAAAAACAGGCAGCAGGTCGACAGAATGAAGCGTTTGATTTTTGTAAAATAGTTATGCCTACAACTACAAAAAATACAGCGGATGAAAAAGCCGCAAAAAAAGAGGTTAAACCGAAGACATCTGCGGCCAAACCGGTTAAAAAGAAAGAGGCGGCCAAGAAGCCGGTTAAGAAAGACGTTGCCGATAAAAATGTGGTAATTGAAGCTGAAAGCATTGCAGCGGCTGAAAGCGTGAAAGGCGGGTCATTTA
>Ga0180007_10001658_pt1 | contig 28861 bp, 28 predicted proteins | sample MM_PC_MetaG_FD_121122 | JGI IMG/M metagenome (GOLD analysis project Ga0180007, IMG submission 121122) | Groundwater microbial communities from the Aspo Hard Rock Laboratory (HRL) deep subsurface site, Sweden - MM_PC_MetaG | ecosystem: Environmental > Aquatic > Deep subsurface > Groundwater... | reverse complement strand
TTAACAAAATCACGCGCACCTAGCAAAAAAAGAACTAGTGGTGGTGCAAAACTTAACCCCCACGATAAAAGCGATGACATACGGAAATCCCGATAGAACATCTCCTTAAGCACATAGCCGAGAATAAGAAAGGAAGAGAACATTGCCAAAACACCCAATAAGGCGCCAATTTTAATAATGCCTGTTGGTAGAAACTGAATTAGGCCAGGAATAGCATCTGGCGAAGTTGTTTTTCCACAAATGCCTACAACTGTTAGCGTAAATAACAAATAAATTAGTGCGGGGATTAGCGTTCCCCAGACAACGGCTTTTTTCAGCGATGTATGCTTGTTGCGCAAGAGCTCTTCCATTTCGGGAATTACCGTACTGCCGCTGAGAGCAAAAAAAATCACTCCGTAGGGAGCTAATGCCACCATCAGATTATCTGTACCTCCCACTAAATTGTTTTTGGAAAAGTGAGGCAGACCCAGAAAAGTTATTAAAAGAATAAGAATAACAATACCGGGAACAATGATAGATTCCATTTGAGATACTTTTTTTAAACCTAGGATCACACCAATCGCGGCTAAAGCGAAGATAAGAAGACCAAAAATAATGTCAGTTCCGGAAGTGCCCAGCAGTAAGGTTAGAAATTTGCCAGTTTGTGTAGTATAGGCCAAAATAGCTCCGTAAGCGCCGGTGATAAGGGATAAGAAAGCCAGAAAAGTGCCTATTCGCCCAAGATAGAGCCGGCCGTAACCGGTTAGTTGATGATCCCCCGGTGTGCGTAGGATAACTTCGGCGTAAGCAAGGTTTATCAACAATGTGACTCCAGTGAGAAATAGTAAGTAGAAAATTCCCAGTGGCAAGCCGGCATGGGTCACAGCGTAGGGAATACCAAAAATACCAGCGCCGATAACAGCGCCTATCTGCAGAAGAATTGCGCGAGGGAATTTACCTTTCACACAAGTTAGGGTAGCACACCAACACAAAACAAATCAACAGGGGGAATGCTAAATGCCTTTAAAGAAGCGCATTTTCTTTTTTGTACGATCGGGAGTTGAAGAGGTTTTCCCCCTTTTTATTTTCCTGGAAGCCATGGAAACCTTTTCCACAACTTTCTCTAAATCACTCTTGTTGTCGGCATGCTATTGCAAAATGGGTTACTGCTTTCCCTGTTGCACTGAGACGTGGTATGTTATGAAGCATAGCTTAGCCTAAAGGAGTAATGGATCTTCCGCTATAATTACTCCCACCCCAAATATGCACTACGGACTTGACTTCGGTACAACTAACTCAGCTATTGCCATAAAACGTGATGACGTGGGAAATGTAGTTGTTGTCCCCGTAGATCCGCTTGCTGTGGGTCAGCAAATAATGCGCTCTCTACTGTATGTCAGAAAAAGGAAGATGCGACGTTTTGTGGGGCTTAGCGCTGTTCAAGAATACTTGCACGATAGTCGGAGTCGTAAACCAGCACGATATAAAGTTTTTGATACTGGCAGAAAAACTATTATCCGGATTCCAACTGGCCAGGGGGATTTCTGGAATTATGAAACTGATATTACTTATCGCGAAGATATTAACAAGCCCGGGCAATTAATTCAGGCTTTAAAGACTTCCCTGAGAGAGGGGTTTGCTACGCAAATTGATCTTTTCGGAGAGAAACTTTCGCTGGAGGAGTTGATTGCTGTAATTTTGAGACAGATGAAAGAAACGGCGGATAATTATCTCGGTCGCCCGATTAATAAAGTTACTTTAGGAAGGCCAGTCCACTATGATAAGAAATCTAATGACCTTTATATTGAAGAGCGTATGCGGCAAGCAGCAAAGTTAGCAGGGTTCACCCAAATTAGTTTTGTTCCCGAACCGGTAGCGGCCGCCTACGATTATTTGCAATCACGCAAGTGTAAAGAAGATATTAAGATATTTGTTTTTGATTTTGGTGGTGGGACATTAGACTTTTGTTTGATGAACTCAAAACAGAATTCATCTCGTGTAATAGCTACTGACGGCCTATCTATTGGTGGCGACCTTTTTAATGAGTTGATCATGTTGCATAAGGTTAGCCCTAATTTTGGAACTGAGCTGAATTACGGGCCAAAGCAATTACCTATGCCAGCTGGTCTTAAGCAAGGATTAAAGAAATGGTACGAAATTCAAGCCTTAAAATCACCTAACTTAAGTAAGTTCTTGAATGAAGTTGTGTCTCAGGTAAACGAACCGCGCTTGATTCAGAACTTAATTACTCTAATTGATTATGACTTAGGTTTTGAACTCTTCGAAGCTCTTGAAAAATCTAAAGTTGAGCTGTCAACTATGACAGAATCGGTTATTTCTTTTCATCAACATGACATAAATTTGGAGATCCCGATTACACGAGAGGAATTCGAAAAATTTATTGGACCTAAAGTCAGTGAGATTGAGGTAAGTATCAATAATCTTTTTAGAAAGGCTGATCTTGAACCAGACGATATCGCCGTAGTTGTGTGTACAGGGGGAGCTTCATATACACCACTTATCCAATCTCGTTTGCGCAAGATTTTTACCAAGAGTAATATTGTTTACCACAACGTTTTTCAGGGAATCGCAGCCGGATTGGCTAGGGTTGAATAGGGAAGTTTAAATGCCTTTAAAGAAGTGCATTTTCTTTTTTGCACGATCGGGAGTTGGAGAGGTTTTCCCCTTTTTTATTTTCTTGGTAGCCATGGAAACCTTTTCCACAACTTTCTCTAAATCAACCTTCTTGTCGGCAACTTTATCACCAACTTCATCGGCAACTTCGTGGACGACTTTGTCGGCCACCGTAGCGAGATGTTCCAATTTCTCTCGGTAATTGCAGGCAATGTCTTGAGATGTTTTCAGGGCATTATCCAGATTATCTTTAATTTTTCCACCCTTTTTTTTTAGTTCTTTGCGGAGTTTTTCGCCCGACTTGGGTGTATAAAGCAAAGCGGCCACTGCTCCCGCCGCCGCTCCAATAAATGCCCCTGTTAAGAATGTTTTGAAATGAGATTTTTCTTTATACATAAGTTAGTTATCCTGTTCTTCTTGCTCTTCTCCCCTAATTATTTCCCATACTCTCTTGCCAATCATTGCGAGGGATAGGGTGTCTTTAATTTTCCCCAATGTTTCAGTAATCTGTACTGCCCCATTCGCAACGCCATCAGTGATTACCTCAACATCCAAAAGGATTTTGTTAGTTCGTTTAACACTCTCGCGCAGTTCTTTGAAGACGAAATAAACCTGAGCACCGATTACCGTGAGCGTGGTGCCCAGAAGAATAATCATAATGATGAGTAGGGTTTGAACAGTAGAAGTCATGGACAGTGATTAATATAAAGTTATCATGGCATACACCTCTCGTCAAGTTCCAGTTTCTACCACTTCCACCTGCCTTTTAACGATAGTTTCTTTCCCGGCCTTACTGTAGGCAATAATTGTTAGGTGATTTACTCCTGGCTGTAAACCTACGGCCACGGCAAACGCGCCTTTTTCTTGCACTTCTGCTTCTTGGCCATTGATTAACAATCTTACACCAATGTCTGTCTGGCCGGTTACCTCAACATAGTTTTGATAAAGTGTTGACTGATCGGTAGGACTTGTTACTATCAGGAACGGTTTGCCTGTATAATTGCGGTATTGCCAGAATAAGAGAACGAAAAAAACAAGAATGGTTAATGAAATGGCCGTTCCCACCAAAATATTGGGAGTAAAGGAAAAAGATCTCTTTTTAAGCGGTTGGGGAGGGGCGGCGGCGACTAGTTTTTGCTGACGATAATCGCGGCGGAAAAGAGCCAGAGCTCGTTCTTCGTCAATATTAAGGAACTGAGCATAACGGCGAACAAACCCTTTGAGATAGACTTCAGCTGGCAGGGCTCGGTAATCGTCTCTTTCTAAAGCCAGCAAGAAATTAGTAGTTATCGACAACTGATCGGCGGTATCTTTAACAGAAAGCTTCTTTTTTTGACGGGTTTCTTTAAATAGTTGGCCAATTGTGTTCATGAGAAGAAGTTAAAAGTTAAAAGTCCAAAGTTAAAAATGAACATAAGAATTGGCAATTAATTGTTTCGTGTAAGAGATTTAACTCGCTAATTACTAGTTACTAGGGTTTTGTGAGTGTAATTAGCTTGAGGCTTTTCCCAGATATTCCTGTGCCCGAACGGCATAAACTTCACGAGGCTTGGAGCCATCCCGAGGGCTAATAACACCTCTTTCTTGCAATTCATCCAGTATGCGTGCCGCTCGGGCGTAACCAATGCTTAGCCGCCTTTGCAGCAGAGAGGCAGAGGCTCGTTTGTGGTCAAGTATTATCTGCACTGCCTCGGAGAATAACGGGTCGTCCGGTTCATCATGCACGGCTGTTTTGGAAATTTCATCTTCCATAGTATCTTTAGCGTTTTCTTCCCCTTTAAACAGGGTCTCGCCATAACCAATGTTCTCTGTCCGTATAAAATCAAGCAAATCCTTAATTTCTTTTTGGGAAACAAATACTCCCTGAATACGGGTTGGTTTAGCCAAGTCGGGTGGCAGATAGAGCATATCTCCCTTACCAAGCAGCTTCTCCGCTCCAGTAGTGTCGATAATTACTCGCGAGTCCGTACTAGAAGAGACATTTAGGGCTATGCGCGCGGGGATGTTAGCTTTAATTAGGCCGGTAATGACATCAACACTTGGTCTCTGAGTAGAAAGAATTAGATGTATGCCGGTTGCTCGCGACATCTGCGCAATGCGGCAGATTAATTTTTCAATTTCATTGGCGGCAAAAGCCATGATGTCAGCCAGCTCATCGACAATAATAATTACATGTGGTAGGGAGTGATGAGAACGTATTTGATTGTAACCACTTATATTTCTTACTCCTGCCGCCTGCAGTTTTTCATAGCGACTTTCCATTTCTGCCACAGCCCACTTTAGTGCAGTGATAACTTTTTCTGCTTTTGTAATTACTGGTGTTAGCAAGTGGGGAATCCCGTCGTATAGTGTTAATTCAACGCGTTTAGGGTCTATAAGTATGAGTTTTAAGTCATCGGGTGAGCACCTAAACAGTAGTGTGTTAACAAAGGTATGAAGTAGCACAGATTTGCCGCTGCCGGTTGCGCCTGCAATGAGCATGTGCGGCCAGCGGTTAACGCTGGCTGTAATAGTCTTCCCGCCGACATCAAGTCCGAGAGGGATTGTTAACTTCGACTTGGCGTTTTGCATCGGTTCTGATTCCAGAACTGATCGCAAGGAAACCAATGATGCCGTCTGATTTGGCACTTCTACTCCCACAAGTGAGCGTCCCGGGATGGGAGCTTCAATACGCACTGTGCCTGTGGGTGTCGCTAAAGCAAGCGCAAGATCATTCTGCAGTGAGGTAATGCGGGAAATCTTGGTTTCCTCGGAAATCTTTAAAGCATACTGCGTTACCGCGGGGCCGAGATTAACTTCGGCTACTTCGGCTTCCATACCAAAACTCTTCAGTTTTTGTGTGATTGTTGCAATATTGCTTTGAATATCGCCCCGCTCGGCTGGTCGGTCCACTTCATCAGAAAGTAAAGACAAGGGGGGGTATTTCCATTCTATAGATGGGACATTTCCGCTGGGATGAATACTGTCTGTTTCTTTTTCCCCCGCGGTAATATCAGGAGATTGTTCTTCTTCAACAGAGATTTGTTCGTCCATTGTCTTAGCCTTTTCCCTCTCGGGATGTTTTTCATACTCGCCACCAATTATTTTGGGTTCCATGGCCGGTTCTTCCGGTCTTGCTTCCGGATTTTCTGTGATTACTATTTCCTTTGCCGCGCTAATCTGCTTTCTCTTGAGCAGTTCGACCCAGCCTTCGGTACGCTTATATAGCCAAACAGTTAAGGCTTGAGGAATTTTGATTATCCAACCTAAAAATTCCTTCCATGGCCAGTTAAAAATTACTTTAAGTGATGCCAGCATCAGCGCTGAGAAAACAAAAAACGCTCCTGTGGGAGTAAATCCCCTTTTTGATGTCTGGGCCAGAAAAGTGCCAAACTCGCCAGCGGCATTACTGGAAAAAAGACCTGTTGCTCCCAGGGCTCCAATTAGAAACATCAACAAACCAACAAGTGAACGTAAATTTATCTTTTTATTCTCGAAACCGGCGAGATAGAGGCCAGCTACTATTGAAATGACGGGGAACAGCAAAACTCCCCAGCCTAAAAGATTGTTAAGTGTGTCTGCAAAACCGTTGAGTATTGATCGGGTAAGGCCTAGAATTGAGAACAGGGCCAAAAGTCCCATTGTTACCAATAAGAAGGCTAAGAGCAAATTAAGAGAGGGTTTTTTAAGCTTTAATTTAAATTTACGGCGCCGTTTTGTTCTAGCCATAGGACTGTTACAAAATTGATAATATTAATAATTGTTATGTAAGTTTCTAATTTTCAAACAGAGCGCATCATTATCCCAGTAATCGATACTTTGAAAATTATAACATTGAAGATTTATTGGTCTATGTAAAAACCCGGCACATACCACTCTTTTAGGGTGGTGTCGCCATCTGTTCGAGATGGTGACAATAGCAATTTACGTATAAATGCAAGGCATTTGTACTAATTATAGCAAATATCAGGGCGCATTTCTTTTGTGTTTCTGGACTGTTTCTGATAGAATGATGGGGAGAGGTGGTGATAATAATGATCATAAAAATTGTTGAACTCGTGGGAACTTCCACGGAAAATTTTGGTGAGGCCGTGGAAAATGCTGTCCAACGAGCTTCGGGTACAGTACGCAATGTTTCGGGCGTGGACATTCTGAAATTTTCTGCCAAGGTAGAAGACGGTAAAATTTCCGAATACCGTGCTAATGTTAAAATAGCTTTTGTCGTTGAAAACGTTGAGCAGTAAGTTATTTTAACTGGATGTTAGATATACTATCTATCGGCCATGCAACAATAGACTTTTTTTTGGAACTGGACCCGGAGACAGCGCCGCTTGTCTGGTCTAAAACTAAAAAAGATTCGTTTGTTTGTTTAGACTTTGACGATAAGACGCCAGTTCGAAGTGCTCATTGGTCTGTAGGAGGCAATGCTGTCAACAGCGGTATTGGGTTTGCCCGTTTGGGTTTAAACACAGCTCTGGTTTCCGAGGTTGGGGATGATGAGTGGGGGCGCGTAATACAACGCACGATCGAACAGGAAAAGCTTGGCCTGGAGCATTTTTTTGTCAATACAGGTCAAGTTACAGACCTTTCTGTAATCCTCAATTTGCATGGCCAGCGAACTATCCTTTCTTATCACTACCCGCGTGAATATCAGTTTCCTAAGGAACTGCCCTCCACCCGGTGGGTATACTTAACCTCACTTGGAGAAAGGTTTCCCGGTTTCCATCTAAAACTGCTTTCCCGTTTTCACGACTCCTTTAAACTGGCCTACAATCCCGGCGTTCATGAGTTGCGGGCTGGCCTAGAAGCAAATATCAAAATTATTGAAAAATGCACGGTGCTTTTGGTCAATCGCGAGGAGGCAGGCACATTCTTAGGGCAACGTCCGGCAGAGGTTACCGAAGGTTTACTTAAAAGTCTTTATGATCTTGGTTCAAAGATCGTAGTTATTACCGATGGCAAGAATGGAAGTTTTGCGTATGATGGGCAGGCCTTTTACCGTCAACAAATTTTCCCCACAGAATTTATTGAGGCGACGGGAGCTGGCGATGCTTTCGCGGCGGGATTTTTAAGTGCTCTGGTTTATGGAGAAGGCACAGTCGAAGCACTGCGTTGGGGAACTGCAAACAGCTCTTCGGTAATTCAGTATATTGGATCTACGGAAGGGTTGTTGACGGGAGAGGAAATGAAGGGGAAAATAACTTGACTAATTTAACTTTGGAAATGTTTGAATATTCTAGGATTGAAACCCGTTTGACGGGTCAAGCATACGGATTTCGAAAATTACCATGAAGATCCTCTTTTTAGGTGACATCGTTGCTAGCCTTGGCCGGCAGACTGTTAATCACGTTCTTCCTAAGCTGAAGGAGGAGGAAGGTATTGATTTGGTTTTCGCTAACGCGGAAAATCTTGCTGGCGGGCGAGGGGTAACACAAGATACGCTTTACGAGATGCTTGATGCCGGGGTTGATTACTTTACCAGCGGCAATCATGTTTTCCATGTGGAAGGCTGGAAGGAGGTACTTGAAGATCAAAGCTGTCGTTTACTCCGGCCGGCTAACTACCCCGAAGATATTCCTGGCCGTGGATATGCAATTGTCCGTGATGCAGAAGACAGGAAGGTTTTACTCATCAGTCTGATGGGTAGAGCCTTTTTCGGTCCCGCGACGGCACGGACAGTACGCTGTCCTTTTGCGGTTATCGACAAAATCCTATCTTTGCACGAAAACGATGATCTTGAAGCTATAGTAATTGATTTGCATACTGAGGCTACCTCGGAAAAACAAGCCTTAGGTTTCTATGTTGATGGCAGGGTTTCTCTACTTGTGGGTACTCACACACACGTGCCAACAGCCGATGCCCGTTTATTGCCCAGAGGTACGGCTTACGTAACTGATGTGGGTATGATCGGTTCGTCAGATTCGGTTCTGGGAGTAAAGAAGGAAATAATTTGGAAGCTGATGCGTTATCCCTATCCCCAGCGTTTTGAGTGGGTTAAAAGGCCGCCCGCGGTCTTTCAGTCGGTTTTAGCTGAGACAGAAGGTAATAGAAAGAGCGAGAGTATTAAAAGGCATGATGTTATTTTAAAAACACTGTAAGAAAGGCATAAAACTATTGACATGCGAATTTAGGTTTGATATACATTAGAAATACGAGAGATGAGAGAGTATTTAAAAAAAACACTACCACGAAAGAAATTTGCCGAAGGCAAATTTCAACGTGGTTCAATTCAGCCACGGATAAATTGTGTAACAATTTACCCGCACTCATTGAAGGGGGGTGAAGTAGATGACTAAAATTGAAGTAGCAGAAGCAATTGCAGAGCGTACTGGTATGACCAAAAGAGCCGCCGCTGATGCCCTTAATGCCTTTGTCGATGTTGTTGGTGAGACTTTGGCTCGTGGCGAGAAAGTTACCGTAACGGGATTTGGCACTTTTGTTGTTCGCAGACGCGCAGCCAGAATGGGTAGAAACCCCCAGACCGGTGAGCCTCTCCACATTCCGGCTCAGAACTCACCAGCTTTCCGTGCTGGTACCGGCCTGAAGGATATGATCAGGTAATCTTTTGTCTAAATGTGTACTGCGACGTTGATTTTTAGAAAGATATCTTTCTTTAGGTAAGAACATGAGCGTTGCAATATGCACTGACGAAAGGTAAATCTTCTCACAGTTATCATGCCGAAGCTGTCGCGTTGAATGGGATTTGCCTCGGACTGACAGTTACTACTGGTTGAGAAGGTAAGTTTAACCCGCCTTTATGGCGGGTTAGCTTTGGTGGCTAACGACGCTTTCTACTAGTCCAACCAAAGCCAAGGCAGTTACTAAAGAACTGCCTCCATAACTAATAAATGGTAGAGGTATGCCGGTAATAGGTAGAAGTCCGATATTCATACCGATATTAACTGTAAATTGTACTAAAAACATTGCCAATATCCCGCCAATTATAGTTTTTCCAGTATGGTTCTTAGTCTGATTCAAATTTATTAATAATCGCCAGAAAAAAAGTACATAAGCAAAAAGCAATATCAAACAGCCAGCAAATCCTTGTTCTTCAGCAAACGTGGCAAAAATAAAGTCGGTGTGCTGATCAGGCAAAAATCTTAGATGTGATTGTGTTCCTTGTCCCCACTGTCTTCCCCAAACTCCGCCCGCGCCGATAGCAATGGTTGCTTGAATAGCATTGTAGCCGGAACCCAGTGGGTCTTGTTGCGGATTTGCGAAACTAGTCAGCCTTACTTTTTGGTAATCACTCAGCCGCATATATGCCAACGGAGCAAGGAGTAGGGCAATCAATATCAATGCGATCAGGGGTTTTGGGTCTTGCAGACCAAACCAGAGAATAAATAGCCATACGGCCCCAAATAGAAGGACTGATCCTAAATCTGGTTCCATTAAAATCAGTCCCAGTATAGGTATTAGCAGGAGTAAGGCCAAAATAGTTAGTTTTAAGTCACTTAAACGTTTTTGTCCCCATTGCAAGAAAAAAGCAAAGAATAAGATTAAGAGAGGCTTAGCAATTTCTGAAGGCTGGATTTGATAACCGCCAATTTCGAACCAACGTACCGAGCCGCGTACTGAGTCGCCCAAAATCAAAACTGCCCCCAAAAGACCCAATATAGTCGGGAAAAAAAGAGGAGCAACAAATCCCAATAGACGATAATCAGTCGAAGTGAGGGTGACCATGAGGGCAAAACCAATAATTAGCGCCAGAATTTGTCGATTGACGATATCGCCAACAATGCCTTGTCCGGCTATTTGCACACTATGCTGAGTGAACAAGCCTATGGCAATTAATACACCCGCCAGAGCCACTAGCCAAAAATCAAAGCGGGAGAGTTTGGTCTGCAAGTCGGAGAAAAGATTATTCATTTCTGTTCTAATGTTACCACTAGAATTACGGAGAAAACTACCGATACTCCTTGAGAACACCTTCCAGGTCTATCCCCCCTAGTGGGCGAGAGACGAGAGGTCCTTCGGTAAGAGTCAGAAGCGCGTTTTCGTAGGTTTGTTTTTCTTTCCTGTAAAATACCCCGATGGGGATCTTGTCGCCCCATTCTAAAGCCCTTTCGTAAGCCTCAAGGCGATTATCCGCTTGATAATTACTTATTTCCTCCAGTTTATAAAGTCTTTTCCTGAAATACTCGACTGTGTTCAGCTTATTAAAGCTGATACAGGGCTGAAGAATATCGACAATTGCTAATCCTTCGTGTTGGTGGGCTTTAATAATAATGTCGGTTAGATGTAGTATATCGCCGGAGAAACTGCGAGCGGCAAATGTCCCTCCATTTGCAATAGCCAAAGCTACGGGATTAAGTGGTTCTTCAATAAGGCCTTGCGGTGAAGTTTTAGTTTTATCGCCTTTCTCGGTAGTAGGTGAGGCCTGCCCGGTGGTCAAGCTATAGCGCTGGTTATTAAAAAGTAAACAAGTCAAATTAATATTGCGTCTGAGAGCATGTAGGAAGTGATTGCCGCCCTCGCCTAAAAAGTCGCCATCACCGGATATGACAAAAACGTTTAAGTCGTGATTAGCTAGTTTAGCCCCTTGGGCTACAGCTAAGGGACGCCCGTGCAGGCCCTCGAAGTGATTGGTTTCAATGAAGTTGACCATGTGGCCATGACAACCAATGCCTTCAACCAAAAGAATTTTATGAGACGGCAGGCTCAGCTTTTCAAAAGCCTTTTTAAGAGCCGACAAAATACCGAAGTTGCCGCACCCGGGACACCAATTTGGTTTGTGGAGTATGTTGTGGTTGGAGAGATTGTCGGTCATCTGACTTTTGACTAAACTAACGACTTCACCCTATTCACTATCTCACTAGGATAAAATGGCCTTCCATCATACTTTAACAACTTCTCTTTTATCTCAATTCCCGTTTTTTCGCGAATTAAGCCAGCCAAAGCGGCATCAAAATTCCCCTCTACATCCAATATTTTTTTCGATTGATTCAAAACTTTCGTTACCGTCTCTAAGGGGAAGGGAGTTAAATAAACAAAGTGCAGGAAATTGGTAGGAATACCGGCGGCGGTAAGCATTTTCTGGGCCTCCAGAATCGGCCCTTTAGTTGTACCCCAGCCAACAACTGTTAGGGGGGCTTGGGGGGGGCCATAGAGCCGAGGCTGGGGCAGTTCTTTATCTAGATGCTTAAGCTTCATTTGTCGCTTGTTCATCATCGCAATTCTGATTTTGGAATCTTCTGTAGAAAAACCAAATTCGTCATGTTCGTCACTGTTAGCGCGGACAGTTATATTAGCCGTCCCCGGAAATGCTCGCGGACTGATGCCATCTTTCGTAAATGCATATCGTCCGTACTTGGAGCTGTCGGATTGACTTTCTTTGTGGATTTTACCCCGCTCAATTTTTACTCCCTGATAATCAAACACTTCCGTAGATTCGTGTGATTCGGAAAGTAATTTATCAGTAAGAATGATTACTGGTAACTGATACTTTTCGGCGAGGTTAAGCGCATTAATAGTAACCTCAAATGCCTCAGCCACATCGCCCGGCGCTGCTATTACGCGCGGGAAGGTTCCCTGATGGGCGTGAAGGGTAAAACGCAGATCTCCCTGTTCTGTCCAGGTCGGCACACCCGTAGCCGGGCCGGGGCGCTGAGCATTCACGATTACCAATGGTGTTTCTGTCATACCGGCTAAGCCTAGGCCTTCCGTCATTAAACAAAAACCGCCGCCGGAAGTTGCCGTCACTGTCCGGACACCGCTATAAGCTCCGCCAATGGCCATATTTACGGCAGAGATCTCATCTTCTGTTTGCACGACTACTAATCCTAGTTCCTGTGCCCATTCAGCTAGACTGTGCAAAATAGAACTGGCCGGGGTCATTGGATAAGCGGGAAAGAATTTGACTCCGCCGGATACGGCGCCGAGCGCGATGGCCTCGTTGCCGGTGAGCAGTAAGCGGCTGTCTTGGTGCGGGTGGGGTAGGGGAGGTAGGGGAGTTAGGGAAAGCAGTTTGACGCTCGGATAATTTTTCTTAAAATGATCATAGCCGGCGCGGGCAACCTTTATATTCTGTTTGATAATTTCCTCGCCTTTATTGGCGAACTGATCAGAAATTATCCCAGCTAAAATGTCAAAGTCGTAGTCAACTAGCGCAATGGTTGCTCCTAGCGCAACATTATTCATCATGATTTCCATGGCCTCATGTTTCTTTATTATTTCGCGCAAAGGAATATTGATAAGACGCAATTTCTTATCTGTAGGGTCAACCAAATTAAAATGCCTGCCGTCGTAAATAACAGCCGCGTGGGGTTTAAGCTCACTAATGTGCAAATCAAAGGTTTCCTTATTGAGGGCTACCAGGATATCTACGTCAAGTACTTGAGAACGTACTTTTTCGGAGCTGATGCGCGCCTGATAACAGTTGTGACCGCCGCGGACTAGTGAGGGATATTCGTCATAACTAAAAACGTGGTACCCGCCGCGCACGAAGGCTTTTGATAAATTTAGTCCGGCGCTTTTAATACCCCACCCGGCTTCACCGCCGATTTTCCAGGTAAAGTCAACGGAACTGCTCTTAGAGGGTTCAACTTTAAAAAATTGGGCAGACATAAATTATGTACTAGTTATCACAGACTAACATAGATTTGAGGATTGAAACAAGAGTTAAATTTATTGCAGGTAGACGTGAAATCCTGCAAATTATTCTTTAGCCCAACTTCATACGCGGTCTGCCTGAGGAAAAACAAAAGGATTTTCTTCAAGCCTTCTTTTAAATTCCGCAAGTAAGCCTGGCTCGAGCCGGTATGTTATGCCTTTCCCTTTCTTCTCTTGGTATTCATGCCAGTGATTATTGAACCATTCAAAAATTTGCTGGCGATGTGCCCTGGCAAAGTCCGGGTCAATGTGAGCGCGTCTATCTACTGCAATCATTTGCCCCCAACCATCATCTTCGTAAGTGGTAAATGTTTTTTCGGGAACATCAATGCCGAGATCGGACAAATAGGTCCTTATTTTACGACCATTCCCATTTTTCAGGGGGTGACAAATTAGGAACCACGAGGCGATAGTCCACGGATCTGCTTCAGGGATATGCTTTAGCAGATCCCTCGCGCATACTGTGCTGTATATGTGAGAACCATTCTCGGCGCAGTAGAAGCCAAGGCAGCGATTTTCGAAAGGAGGAGCCTGAGCCAAAATCTCCCGCATTTTGCCTACAGGCTCACTTTCCTTGTTCTCGATTTTATCCGGTGGGTTAGTTTCCGCTCGTCTTAAAACGGGTAATTTCAACATAGATATTCAAATTCTGAAACTTCCTCAAGAGTTTCCACTTGAACCTTACCGTCAGCATGGGTAACTTTAACTTTTTTAGCCGAGAGGATTTTGTCTGATTCAATTTTGGGAATAATCCAGTTATATGCTGGCCTCTGCGGATCATAATGCCCGGTATCCTCATCATCCGGGTGGAGGCTTTGTGCTTCAACTCGCGCGCGATAGACGACAAAAGTTGCATGTTTCGGTAATGTTGCCCTCCTTCCCGGGGAAATCTCTTCTCCCGGATGTGCCTGTAGTCCTGGCGGCAGATGTACTGAGAAGGCTTCTGCAACTGCTACGAATTCATTTGTGGAAACGTAGACATGTGGGGCAAGCCCTGGATATATTTCCCTTCTCTGCACCTCATCGGTTGAATCAATCAAAGTTTCATGAAATATGTCAATTCCTTTGGGAAATTTTTCAGCATCCTCTCGTGACTGTAAGAGTTCACCTTGTTCTGGAGAATAACTTGCTGTTTGTGTTTCCGTAGTCTTGGGAGCTAATTTCTCATGCATTAGTGAAATTATAAACAATCTTTAGTAGAGGGTCAAATTATAGCGTAAGCCAAAAATCACCTTGTGCAGAATAGTCGTTTCGGGTTAAAATGGTTGTAATGTCTGGTGAAAAGACAACTACGCCAAACACATCAATTGAAGCTTCTGTTTCTCGAGAAGTTGTACTTCGCCGCGATGTGGAACGGATGCTTGAAGCTAGGGGCAACAACGACCATATTTCTTATCTTGCCCGTTATGTACTTTCGCAAAGCGGCGAAACGGAGCCGTCTGGCTTTGAGGGGGCGGATATCTTAATAGACAGAGATTTATCTCATTCCAGCCTTTTCAAATTCGCTTTGAGTGAATTTAGCGCTCTATCCCCAGTCTATGAATGGGAAATAGTGGGTTACGACATGGATGAGGCAGTGTACGATAAAAGATTTTGTAGTCCTATGTTCGATGTGCAAGCTCGAGAGTTTATTATTAAATATGCGGATAAGCTCAGAGAACAATATCCAGAAGTGGTTGGTTTTATAGAAAGGATTGAAAGTCCTCAAACAAAACGGAAGCTTTTGTTAATTCGCGGGGACAGCAGGCCGCCATTTCTTAGGGCCTATGACTTAGATACTGCTGAAAGTGTTTCGGAAGAAGCAATCACAGAACATCGGGACGACATTTTAGAGTTATTAGAAGCTACTGAAGGGAGGGCGCTTATCTGTGCTTCCAGACTTTTAGGCAAAGAAGTTTCCCCGACGGATTTAGATGTCTTTTGGCCGCCTGAGCTTTCTCAGCTTGCTGTGGAAAATCTTTCGCTAATAAACAGAGTGGAGGTTTTAAGCTTTATTGGGAGAATGGGGCCTAACCTTATCCCTGAGGTACAAGAAGACAAACTTTATATTGGTGATGGCATTGTGTCAGAAGATAGCATTGTTGGAGAAATAAGCGATTTCGTTCTCGGTCATGCAGAAGCGTTTACTCCCGATGTTCTGGCATTAATTTTAAAGGTCCCCAAAGAACAAATTACAGCCGGTGTAACTGATGCTATTTTAGCATCTTTAGTTGTTCATGAGGACAGGGATGTATTTCTTAGTCAACGAGGGCATGATAAAGCAGTAACGGTCTTAGGAAGTTTTCGCGGTTATGAATCTTGCCAGAAGACAGAACATAGGCTTTTAGACGAAATGCGTGACGAGAAAGCTGTGGTCCTAAAACTAAAGTATCCGGACGGTAAAAGTGTTATTTTGGGAGTGAAGTTTACAGAGATGATTTTAGCCGTTTGTTTAGAATCCAGCGTGAGCGATTTTCCTACTCAAACATCGTACCTGCCGATAGCGCAAACTCTTAGATGGCTTAGGGAGCTGAGAGAGAGCGGGCAGGTTTATCATGAAGTGGATGTGAGCGACACCAAATTATCTCGTCAAGTCTGGGCGGTTAACCGAAGAGCGGTTTATGGCGAAGAGGAGTGGGCTGAATTGCTGGAAATAGCTGAAAAGGCTGAGCAAGAGGCAAGGGCATCGGTATCGGGGAAGAATTAGGGCCATACTGGGGGCGGACAATTCAGAGGTTAAATAACAACATTGTCGCAGTTGACTTGGAGTTTCTTTATGATAAAATAGGTTTCATGGTAAATAAGACAGAAAAATTCTTTGGCGTTACAATTATAATCTTGGCTGGTTTGCTCGCGGGGTCAATTTATACCAAAGGATTTGGTTCAGTGGGAGATAAATTATTTAATAGAAATATTTCCTACGATGAAGCCAAGGAAAAAGTTATCGCCTATGCGGTGGCAAATTTTAATATTCCCCAAGATGATATTTCGGTTTCAGAAGTTAAAGAGGAAAATGGCCTTTATAAACTTAGTCTCAAGGTCCAAGGGCAAGATGCAGAAAGCTACTTAACTGCAGACGGAAAGCTTTTCTTCCCCTATGCTTACGATATCCAAGAATCGCAAGTTGCCGGTACGGAGACAGAAGCTTCATCTTCGACCCCGCAGGATATTCCCAAGAGCGCTAACCCTGAAGTAATGCTTTTTACTATGTCGTTTTGCCCTTACGGTAATGTCGCCGAAGATGCGATTAAGCCCGTAGCTGAAGCCCTTGGCAATGTCGTAGAAATTGAACCGCATTATGTAATTTACAGTGATTATGCAACTGGCTATCCGGACTATTGTTTGGATGAAGCTAATCAACTTTGTTCTATGCACGGTATTAACGAACTTAACCAAAACATCCGTGAATCTTGTGTTTATGAACTTAGCAAAGCTAAATTTTGGGATTTTCTTTTCCAGATTAACCAACAATGTAGTGTTAATAACGTAGAGACCTGCTGGGAAGGTGTGGCTAAAAGTCAAGGGCTTGATACTACAGCAATTTCCAGTTGTGCTCAAAATAAGGGTGAGCAATTTTCTCAAGCTGACAAATCCCTTAACGAGGAATATGCAATCAGCGGTTCGCCAGTCTTACTTATAAACGGGGTTATTTATGAAGGCGCTCGTACGCCAGAAGATTATAAAAATGCGATTTGCTCGGCTTTTATCACTCGCCCGCAGGAATGCGAAGCCCAATTGGAGAATAATGCGCAAGCCGCTCCTGCAGGAAGTTGTGAGTAGGGAAGTTTAAAGTTTAAAATTCAAAGTTCACTATGCCACCAAATACTCCCAGTAAGAGAACCATTCTTCTCATTGAAGACGATGTTTTTGTTAAAGATCTTTATGAGCGCACACTCAAGCGCCGTGGTTATCGGGTTATAGTGGCAGAAGATGGAGAAATGGGTCTGGAAGCGGCTCATGCTCGTGCTGACGAAATAGAACTGGTATTGCTTGATATTATGCTGCCTAAAGTAAATGGGATTGAGGTTCTAAAGAAACTAGTCGAAGACGGTTTAACAAAGAAATTTACCGTGGTTTTGATTACAAATTTAGGGCAGGAATCAATTATTAAAGAAGCGTTTGATATTGGCGCCCGGGGCTATATGCTTAAAGCCCGTTTGTTGCCACGCGAGATTGTCGATAAGGTCGACGAGTTTTTCCAAACCGGTGTTTTTCCTGTGAGTGAGGCGAATGGGCTATAATCACTTCCGGCCAATGGGGTCAACTTCGGAGAGCAAAACACCTTCGGTAATGAGTCCTTTGGGTCTAAAGATTGTTTCTAATTCTGTTTCTATTTCCTTTTCGATTGCTTTACGGTGGTTAGTAGTTACCTCACTAAAAGTGTGATTGGCAATAACGGAACGAGTACGTGAGCGCGATACTGGCCGCACGATCTTAGAAACAAATCGTTCCCCCACGTTTTCCCACAAAACAGGAAGCATATTTTTGTTGATTTTAAAAAGGATTGTTCCTTCAACTGTAATAAGTTTATTGTCCCTTGTAACAGCATTAATTGCCTCGTCCCCAAACATTTCGGCGTGTGATAAATCTATTTCCTTGGAGATGTTATATTCCAAAGTTTGGGCGTTAAACAATTTGGCAACTTGCCAAAAAGGAATCTTGAGGTGTAATCCGGGACCCCAGACCTTTGGTAATACTCCCCGACCACGATCATAAACACAAGCCACATGCCCGGGAGGTACGGAAATAAAAAATCCGCCTACAACCTCGTCAACTAAAATGGAAACTACCAGTTTATCAAACATAAGCAATCGGCCTATAGCTGTTAGTTTCTAGTCCCGAGCCAGCTAATAAGCTAATGAAGCTAGAAAGCTAACGAAGCTTGTTAGCTATATTCTTAATCCCTTACATTCTACTCTGTACAACCCAATTTGTAAAGCCAACACAATTCTATGATAAAATTAGTTACAGACTAGCTGTCGACTGGCTCCGCCAAAGGCGGACAGGTGTGCGGCTCCGCCAGGGGCGGACAGGTGTGTGGCTACTCTATGCGCAAATTTCGCAAATCCAACAAGAAATATCAATTTAAATCTCCTGCTGTTAAATCTAAGGTGAGCGAACGGGAGAAGAAAGCCTACTCCAAACTGGTACTGGCATTTGTTTCCTTAGTCGCTTTTTCCGTCTTGATTTATCTCAAGGGCATTGATTTCATTGCGCTCTATAGCGCTTTTTGGCGACCGGAAACAGAGATTCCAATAACTCCGGCGCCAGTATCGCATCTTTTAATCCCAGAGGTTTATGCGCTACCTTCGGCAATCAAGGAAGATCAGTCCCTTAGAATCAGCGGGACCGCAACAGCGGGAACCAAGGTGGTGATTACTGTTAACGATACGGAAACAGCCTATCTATTAGCCGATGCGCAAGGAAACTTCGAGGTTACTATTGAAGACGAACTTAAAGAAGGGGAAAATATAATTAGTGCTTTTAGTACTGATAATCAGGATAATTACAGCCACCCGTCTCCAGTTCAAATCGTAGCTTTGGATACCCGTCCACCGGAATTGGAACTAGAATACCCGCAGGACCAGGAAATTATTAATCAGAAAAATAATGTTATTAGGATTCGCGGCCATACCGAGTCGTCAAAGATTACCGTAACTGTGAACGGCTATCGCGCCATTGTTGACCTTGAAGGTAATTTTTCCTACGCCTTATCGTTAGCTGACGATGAAAATCAGATTAAAGTTGTTGCCAAAGATGAAGTTGGTCATGAGACGGAAGTGGAGAGGGTGGTGATATTTGAGGGAGAGGACAGCTAGATAGCTTGGTAGCTTCGTTAGCTTCTAGGGTGTAGTAGCGCAATTTATTGCGCGTTTTTGAGCGCATTGAATTATGGAAAATTCATGCGATATAGGGTTTAACCCTATTACTACTTGAAATATCAAATGTTAATAGGGTTAAACCCTATTTAATCCAGAAGGCAATTCCCTTTAACCGCAATAAAAGTTGTCCCTTGACAAGTATTGTCTGTAGGCGGACAGGCGCGACCTGTCTCAACCAGGGCAATTATCACCCAAAACACCAGGGCCAAATCGTTCTTAAAATACGGAACATCAACTAGTCCGTGCGCCAGGCAGTAAATTAGAGCGGCTAGAATCCCCCAGTTAATTTTACTCTTATTTCCCTTTTTCAATTCTCTATAAAAAACCAGCGCAATGATTCCAATTATGGCTGTTAGTCCCAGTATTCCCGTTTCCGTCCAGAAATTGAGAACAAAATTGTGCGGATATTCCAGCGGCTCGGCGTCACAGGTATAGTACTGCGTGCTGTATAGCTCTTTGAATCCTGAAAGACCAGCCCCCAGCATAGGATTGTCTTTGAGAAGATTAACTGTTCCTTCCCACACACACAGGCGCGTCAACCCTGTTCCTCCCGGCCGCACCCAGGGATTGGCAACCTGAGGGGTTAGTTTGGGAATTATAGAGAGCAGGACAAAATGGCTGATCAGATAGAGCATTGCGCCAGTAATAATCAGCTTGCGAAGTAGTTTAAGAGACAAGAATCTGGCCGAAACCAAAAAGGCTATACTAACACCCAATCCAACTAATCCTCCGGTGGATTTGGTGAGAATTAAAACGAAGGTTATTAAAATCAACACTAGGCCTTCAAATATCCGAGGCTTGCCTTTCCTGATAATCTTTCTATTCTTGGCAGAACTTCGTACCGCACATAGGGGCGGCCCCTTTGAAGGGGCCGCCCCTATTTCTAGTGCTAGTAGAAGCGCAATTATCGGCCCTATATACAGTGCAAGGGCATTCCCGCTATTGAACGTGGCGTGGGCGCGGCCACCAGTGGCTTCGTGTATAGCAAAAACTGGCCATTTAAACAAAATCTGCGAGATACCTATTAGAGATAACCATAAAGCTGCACAAGTTAATGCCCAGATAATTTCTTTTCTCTTAATTATTCCACGTTTCAAACAATCGGTCAGAACATAAAAGAAAATAATCGGCTCAATAAAGTAAGCCTTAAAAATTCCCAAGCCCGCACGTAAGTCGGGGGTTTTGAAAAGCGAGATGATACAAGCAAGAAGCAAAAATAGGGTTAAACCCTGAAAAGGGTTTAACCCTGTTTCAGCCGAGTCCGAGAAAGACTTTCCCTTCCCCATTCTAAAAACCAACCAAATCAATACTGTTAATCCGATCAAATGTTCCAACAGCGTCGTCGGCAACCCCCAGTATGACCAGCGAATGATATAGAGGGGGGAGAGGAATATAGTCGTGAAAATTGAGATTTTTAGTAATTGCGATAGTGTTTTCATTTATTTAATCTCTGGATTGTTTTCAGAAATGTCAAATTAAAAATGTCTAATGCCAAAACAATGCCAAAATCCTAATGTCAAACGAGCGGTTCTGGAAGCTATTTGTCATTAGTCATTAGGGTTTTTTTAGACACCCGCCTAGGCCCGCTTCGACCCGCTCCGACTCGCGGGGTGAGGCTGGTTTTGCATTTGATATTCATAGAGCAATCGAACAATAATATTTCTAGGAGAAACTGCTATCTAAGCCATACGTAATTCCCAAGACGATCCACATCCACTCCATCACCCACGGGTAAAATAGAGAATTAACAAACAGCGAGTGGACAAATAATGTGGGGATGGAAACAACGATTGTTAATAATAAGGCTTGAGACAAACTAATCGATTTTGAATTTTTGATTTTCACTTTTAACCCGCCTAGCGGCGAGACGAGCTTTTCACCACGAAAAGCTTCGCTACGTGGCATGCTTTTAACTTTTAACTTGCGTAACCGCAACACCGACTCCAGCCAAATAGAACTATATAGTAGTAGGTATGAAATAAGCCCAAAAATACCCGTCGTTGCCCAAACAAAGAGCAGTGATGAGTCCGCGCCGGCGCCTGCATGCCCGCTAACTTCGGACAGTCCCTTCGCATTGCGAAAGTAGCCATAATGTTCTTGGGCGTACCTAAAGGAATTGAAGCCAACTCCGGTGAGCCAGTTATCTTTAACAATTTCACCTGTCTTCAGCCAATCTTCAACGCGAGCCCTTGCCGTAATATCTAATTCCAAAGCGCCCACAACCCTCGTCCGTACGCGGGGGACAAAAAGAAATGCTAGAACAGCAAGCACGAAAAACACAACCAGTAACTTGCGAGATTTAAGTATTCCCAGGCTGATAACAGCAACAGCGAATGCCAAATAGGTACTGCGAGAGAAAGTGAGAAGACAGCAGACAGCTGACAGTAGGCAGCTGACGAGTAACCATTGACCATCTTGCCACGTTAATCCGCCAGCAGCGGATTTTACGTGGTGACCTTTGACCATTGACACTGTACTGACACGCTTCAGCGTGTTATCTTCTTGGGTAACAGACTGAAGTCTGTCAGTACAGGCCAGCTTCTCCCAGACTGGACTGACAAGGACGTCAAACGTCCCATGGCTTCCACACGATGCCGCATGGCGTCGCAGCTTGTTACTATTTCGGGTAAGCAGCAATGACACCGCCAGAACAAAACCTAAAATCAGAAAAATCCCTGCAAAGTTGGGATCAAAAAATGTAGAAAGCAAACGGTAATAGTGCGGGTCCCAGCCGTGCTGGATGTATTTAGAAAAATCTGGAAAGAGGAGAAATTGGACAAGCCCGAGGAGAGAGAAGATTGTTATGGAAAGAAGAAGATAACTCGAAATCCGTAAAGCGTAATTCGTAATTCGTAATTCATTACTCATAATTCGCGCTTCGTTTTTATCTAAAGCAGTTTCACCCGCACTCAATTTCGTTTCATTTCCTTCCTTAACTACAGAAAACACAATCGGGTACAGAAAGGCATACTGCACCCATCGCCACCAATAGAGACCGCTAACAATAAACTCGGCTATACCTAGCCAGCGAAAACTATTCAATAAACTTAAGAAACTTATTGCCGTAAATAGCAGGATCAAACCGCTAAATGGAGGAAGGTCTAATTTCTTTCTAATCGCCAATTGCCGTGTGAGCCAGATAAAAATTAAGAAGGGGATAAGCAAATCGTTATAATAAACGGTTATGTCAGGCAGATTTACCAATCCCAGAGGAATCTTGGAGAATTGGCCTAGAGGCAAGACTAAGATAAGAATGTATAGTAACAACTTTTCTAGCTTCATGCTGTCTCCCATTTTACCACTCTATAGATTTTAACCCTGAATGCTCTTAAATAGGGTTTAACCCTATTCAGGGTTAAACCCTGTTTCTAACTCTTTACGACTCTATAGAAATTTTCAGACCTGTTTGGTAAAATAAGTTTGGAACTCGCCGCCCTAGCTCAACTGGTAGAGCAATGGTATCGTAAACCATAGGTTATCGGTTCAATTCCGATGGGCGGCTCCATCTTATGCCATTTAGAGCTTATTCCAAACACCACACAATTTCCGAGCATCACTTTAAGCTCACCGAGTCAGGCGCTCTCTATCTGACCCATGCCATCCGCAGCTTTGCTCTTTCTCTCGTTGGTATCTTTATACCTATCTTTATTTTTACTCTGCCAAATAAAATAATTTTCATTTCAGATACAATACTCAACAACATTATCTGGGTCCTGCTTTTTTTTGGAATCCGATCCTTAACTGCATGCATAGCCACATTCCTTTTCAGCCGCTTAATGTTTCTCAAACTGCATCTTAAAAAATCAATTCTTGTCAGCGTATTTTTAGCATCACTGCAACTGCTTTCACTCATCTCTGTAGAACATTTCTTAGACACCGGCCCATCAACATGGAGCTTAGTAGTTCTCCTAGCCGGCATTATCAACGGCACGGCTGTATTTTTTTACTGGATACCTTTTCATATCTTTTTTGCCCGCAAGGCTGATACCGGGGATAAAAAGTTTGGACGAGAGACAAGTCTGCGCTATGTGGTCAACCAAATGGCTAGTGTGGCCGGGCCACTTGCGGGCGGGCTGATTATTTCACATTTCGGGTATGACCCTCTCCTTATTTCCAGTATTCTTCTGTTGATTATCTCCGCCATCCCAGCCTTGATTAGTATTGACGAGCGCCAGCACCACGAACACAACCCCGTACATATTATTAAAGAATATATATTAAGTCGCCGTTTTCGTAAAACGACTCTTGCTTTTACCGGAAGTGGTATTGAGGCAGTTATCTATGCGGCGCTTTGGCCTATTCTCGTATATATCGTTTTGGAAAACTTTACCAAAATTGGTGCTCTTACCTCTTTGTCTATTTTAATTTCTTCCTTAGCTGTACTCTGGGTAGGTAAATTGACCGATCGAAAAGGACCTAAGCTGATTCATAGAATCGGCGTCTTTTTTAACACCCTGTTCTATCTGCCGCGGATGTTCCTAACCACCGCCCCGGTAGTTTATACCCTGGACATTTTTGACCGTTTAAACGGAACCTTATATGGCTTGCCTTTTATGTCGATAGCCTACGAGAGAGCCCGAGAATTAGGAACTTCTGACTTTATTATCTATCGAGAGCTGAGTATTCACTTCCCCATGGCCATAACCGCCGGCTTTTGCATCTTGCTTCTATTTTTGCTGCCACACTGGCAGTGGTTGTTCCTGCTTGCCGCCGTAGGTTCGGCAATGACTTATCTTATGAGTGTGGACTTGGAGAGAAAATGAAGCACCGCGGGCTTACCAGCCTCGCCTAGCGAGTCTAGGCACACCCGCGGTGTCTTCTCTTGCTTTGGCGGAGCTGACCTGCCTCGCCTGCGGCGACGCAAGGCGGATGAGATTGATGCTAGAGCTATGTAGTATTACGTAGCGCGGGGCTTCTTAACTAACTACTCTCCGCGGATAGCTTCTACAGGGCTGATGTTAGAGGCATTGGTTGCGGGGATAATAGAAGTTATAGTCGTTATTATAAAAAGAACAACACTGTAGATAGCCAAAGCGGACCAGTTGATATTGGAGAAAACACTTAATTCTGTCGGATTAACAACACTAAATGATTCCTGAATAGTTTTGCTGATAAATGAGTTGAACCAAACACTCAGCGGTTTTGCCAGGGCTAAATTCATTAGCACCCCGCCCAAAACACCTGCTAAATATCCAACAACAGTATAAAGTACTGCCTGGATTATAAACACCAGTTTAATATCGTTTTTTGTTGCTCCAATGGCTCTAAGAATCCCAATTTCCTTTTTACTCTCGGCAATGAATTTGCCCATAGTAAAAATAACAATGATTATGCTTAGCGCTATATACGCGACTACCGAAGCAGTTGAAACTATATTAAGTGTAGATTTTAGTTCTTCAAAAACATCCATATCGCTCAAATCGTGATAGGCATAACCCAGTTTATTTAAATCTCCGATTACCTGTCCACGGGCATCTATCTTGTTAATTTTGATCAAGAGGATCTCACCATTTTGAACACTAAATTCATATACATTGGGATCTTGATATTCACCAATTACATCGGAACTACCCTCCCCAAATGGCATTACTGATTCCTCAGTTTCTTCTCTCGCTATCTCTATAACCAAACCCGGGATTGTGTAACTATCGCCTTGTTGAGTATCTCTCGATATTCTTATGCCGCCGCCAAACCGCCCTAACGCAGTTGCGCCCGCGCCGCCAGTTAATTCTAAGCCATCATATTCCAGGCCGGAAAAAGTACTACCCAAAATATCCAAAGGCAGAGCTACTTCAGTGCGGGCGTTAATCTGACGCTGGATATACTGCCGCATTAGCTCATCAACAAAATCTTTGGGGACAAAGACATTGCGGTTTGATTCGGATTCGATAATTCCTACGATTTTAAAAGTATATTCAAGAGGGGTAGTTATTTTTTCGTAGTTCCAATATTGGGAAATTTCATCTTGCCGCTCTCTTTCTTTTTCGTCTATTGCTTCTTGGGTTAGTTTTCTAAAAACCATTCCGGCCTGTGTCATTTCTGTCTCGTAACTTTGCATTTTGGGCAAATCGCTAAAGCGAATAATTATTTCTTTCCCCAGCAGTTGGTTTTTGTCATATTCAATACTTCTGCTTTTAATGGGAGAAGAGTTTTGCATAGCCGCGGGGTCTCCTCGTCCCATTGAGCTTCGAGCAATAGCAATTTCATCCTGGCCGCCCCAGTCCTCATACACTTCTATAAAGCTGTTAGCGTTTAAAACTATTGGTATGGGTTCATCAGGAATATAGGAGAAATTCTGATCGGTATACAGGCCGGCTACCTCGCTATCCAAGGGAGTTAGGCGACTAATTGCCAATAAGAGATTTTCTACCAAGTCTGTCGTCACAGCGTCATTTATTGGCGCAGGAGCTAATATTTGCGTATCGGCGACATTGTCTATTGCTTCGATAACGGCAATGTCATTTTCTGTGTAATATAGGTCTTCAGGGCTAAAACCAAAACCATGGGATGAAAACTGCTCGGTATCTTTCTTTAGCTCAATGAGGGTGTTCTGTTCTTCTATGGTGCCAAAGATACTAATCTTCGCGGCCTCATGGATATTGGATACCTGGCTAGAAATAACAATGATTAAAGATACAAGCAGAGCGATGGGGACTATCAAAAACAAAGCCCTGGAGCGATGCCTCTTTAGTTTTTTAAAATTGATTTGGATGTTGTAGTTGAGTTTCATTCAATGAAGCCCCTCGCTTAGCGGGGCTGGCAGGCCCAATTCTATCTATGGTTATTTACCAAGGCGCCCTTGTCAACATGAAAAGATGTATCAAATTTTTTGCCTAACTTCTCATCATGAGTGACTAAAATAATATTTACCCCGCGTTCATGTACAGCATCAAATATTTCAATAACCTTATTGGCATTATCTTTATCCAAATTACCGGTGGGTTCATCGGCAAGAAGTAGTTGAGGATTATTGACTAAGGCCCTAGCAATAGCCACCCTCTGCATTTCTCCTCCCGACATTTCGTTGGGATAATGCTTCATGCGATGTTTCAAGCCAACCATTCCCAATAGTTCCATTGCTCTTTTTTCTATATCTTTCGGGGTTTCGCTGGATATTTTCGCTGGCAGGATAACATTTTCCAAGGCGGTAAGATAGTCTTGTAGATAAAAGAACTGAAAAACAAAACCAATAGTTTTGTTTCGGAAAGCGGAAAGTTCTTTATCATTTAATTCATTTAATAACTGCCCATTAATAGAAACTTTACCGGAGGTAGGATTATCTAATCCTCCCAGAATATGGAGTAAAGTTGATTTGCCCGAACCCGAAGGACCAATCACGCAAAGGCTTTCCCCATTATCCAAGTCAAAAGAGAGATCTTTTAAGACAATGGTTTGGGTATTACCCTTTCCATATATTTTTGTAAGATTTTCCACTCTAATCAGTTTGTTCACGACATCAATAATACAATACCAGCTGCTGTTTTCTTTCAAATCAACCCGTCGAGCTGACATTAATCACATTCGTAGGGGCGGGCCTCTTCAAAGGCGGGGTTATAATCTGTTCGCAATGAAATAGTGCCTTTGGGTTTGGAGTAAGAAAACACCACCCTGTTGCGGGGTGGTGTTCTGTAAAACTTTTTTGTGTCTAGTATTCAACACTACTGCCCAAGCTTATAGTGCATTAGCCAGTTTAGGCCCCATTCTATGGAAATAATCGCCCCTGCTGGTGATACAATAAAGCGGTCACCAATCTTCGTTTCCTGCCAGGCAGACTCACTCGTACGGTATGTGCCCGTCTGCTCGTCAGTTGTTTCCCATTGATAGAAAAACAGGCGGTGGGTCACCTTGACAGACCCCTGGGGCTGAGGACAATTGATCACTTGCCCTTTCTCCCCCCAGGAACTGGCCACGCCATCCCCGCCTTTAAAAATACCGCGGTCATACTCAACGCGACATTCCCAAGTTAAAGCAATGACAGTAATTATCGTTGCTTCCGGGTATTCCTCGCGGACCAGGGCGAGCCGTTCTTGCTCGCCTAAATCCTCAGCCGCCCAGGCGGATGGTTCTGTTTCGGGAGGTGAAAAAAATTCACAACCCAGAATCAGCATTAAAGCAACCAGGTACACGATAACTCTCAGGCTTTTTCTCACGAACTTCTCCTTTTCTTTGTGTGTGTGCTAGGATTATAAACTCAGAAATCTAATACATCCCATGTAGCTTTACGGGCATTGTACTATCCTGTGGCCCGATAATAGCATAAAGCCACTCGGATAGCAATTTGGGGTGGGTAGTGAGTTCATATATGATCCAGCGGTGATGATTTATTTAATAACTTCAAAGTCTTTGATATTAAGTTAACTCTTTGGACCGACATTTGTATCATATTTGTATGCAGGTGTCGGTGTCTCTAGGAGCAGTCAGGCGTGCCCTTCCCTATCGGGCGGGGAGTCAAAAAAATAGCACCCTCGGGCGCGGAAGAATATGACGAGTCACTTGCACACAGCTGTGTACTGCAACCAACCTGTCGTTTGTTCTCCGCACCTTTGGGCGCTTATTTCCTTTGCACTTATTAGTAGTTTATTCTTAACGCCAGAACTGCCACCACGGCTTGCTCTCTTTGTACAATTCCTGCGCTCCGGCGACCACTTCTTCACCGACAAATCTGGTTGACTTACTACCCTGTCGGACGATCTTGGTAATACGGACAAAGCAACCTGTTGAGCCGGGCGGCCTGCTAACGGTAGCCATGGCTTTTACATAATAGTCACCTCGCCCTCCTTCGTACTCGACATCGTCGCCGACTTTCAGATCTTTCAAGCCATCATAACCAATGCATTTTGGCATTATGCCTCTCCTTTGAGTTTTGTTCTAGGTGCAAGATTTTCTAGTGAATCCTACGTGCTTCAGGATTTTTATTATACCCTAAAAACCACCCACTTGCAACCCTATCGGACTTGTGCATGGAGGGTGAACTTAGTACGGACGGATAGTGGAAATCTCTTTAATATCTTTGAAGTGTTTAATATTAAGCGTGGCTAGGTCTTGCCCTAAAACTAGTGCCGTGGCGGCAATAAACGCATCGGGAATTCCTAGGCGCGACTTGTGAAAATACTTGCCATACAGCATGTAAGCCTGATCAGAAATCTCTTGGGTAACCGGCATTATTTTAACCTCGGCACTTTCTAAAAACTTTTCCAGCTTGGGAATATCCCGTTTCTTTGGCAGACCGGCAATAATTTCCATGACGACTAATACTGATGTTACTAATTCCGTTTTGTTTTGAAAAAAATCTTTTGCTTTGGGATTACCTTTAAGAAAATCTATAAAGAGGTTGGTGTCAACAAGCATAATGATTTGGTCTATTTGCGAGCCCAGGAGGTTTTTCTATAATCTGCGGCTAACGCCGCGGCGGTCTTTCTCTCGTTTTTCAATAGACCAAATAAGGATAGATTTAGTTTTTTCTTACCAGGTAATACCTTTTCTTTTGCGGGGTAAAACTTAACAACTTTGGCGACGGGGATATTTCTTTTTGCGATAATAAAAGATTTATTATTGAAATACACGCTATCCACAAGCTTGGAAAGTTCTTTCCTGACGCTGGAAATATCAACAATGGGCTCCAAACCAAGGTTATTATACATAATTGTACTTAATTGTACGGATATACAAAGCCAATGTCAAGCGGCAGAATTTCTAAGAAGCTTCAAATAGGGTTCAACCCTCAAATAGGGTTCAACCCTCAAAGAGGGTTGAACCCTAATAAGATTAGCGTCATTGAGGGGGAACATTACCGCATA
>Ga0180007_10001656_pt1 | contig 28897 bp, 27 predicted proteins | sample MM_PC_MetaG_FD_121122 | JGI IMG/M metagenome (GOLD analysis project Ga0180007, IMG submission 121122) | Groundwater microbial communities from the Aspo Hard Rock Laboratory (HRL) deep subsurface site, Sweden - MM_PC_MetaG | ecosystem: Environmental > Aquatic > Deep subsurface > Groundwater... | reverse complement strand
GGGTCGCGTAAAAACCATACAAAAAGGACTGGAACAAATTATCCGCTACCGCGACCAGATCGACCGCAGTGCCGACTGTTACCTGGTGGTTTTCGACCGCACTCCTGCCGGCCGGGCCAAAAGTTGGGACGAGCGCCTGGGCTGGGAAGAACACGCCGGGCCGGACGGGAACGTTACCGTGGTGGGCGGGTAAGGTTTCGGAGGACGCCAGGCCACTGCCTCTCAGCTACCTTGGCCAGACGCGTCCGCCCAGGGCTCATCATTCTGGATAGCAAGAATGATGCTGCTTCGCCACCGGCTTGGCCGCCGGTGGCGGGATCTGCCCCTTCCCCTTCTAGAGCTCAAAGTACAGCGTGGGCAGACCGTTAACCGCATTAAGTATCCAATAATTGGAGTAAATAGAGTTATTTTCAACGCAACTGTGGTAAAAAAGCTACTATTTCTGTTGATTTTGCCGGTTTGGCGTGCTAAAGTTGTTCAATAATTGAACAACTTTTTGGCGGCTGTTGGCCTCGATTGTAATTCTTTTTTGGCCCTACTACCCAAAAAACTGTAAAAACACTAGTATTATAATTCTGCAATCGATACTGCATACACGAGCGTGTTTCGGCCGCCGTGCGTTGGTGTCGAAGCCAGGTCTGTTTAAATCCGCGCCCTGTCGCGGAAAGCTTTGTCGCATTCTTTTCTTTTACTACATTCACCAGAAGGAACAATAATCTCATGAACACTGTTGCCCTCATAGGCTGCGGCCGTATTAGCTTCAAGCATATCGAAGCTTTCGTTAAAAATGCCGATTGTATGACCCTCATCGCCTGCTGCGACCCAAAAACCGAGCGGGCCCAGGTCAAGGCCGACGAGTATTGTAAGGCCCTTCCCTCAGCCGTTAGGCCGGCAGTATATGACGATTACCGGAAGATGTTGAGTGAAGCAGTGATGTAGCAATTGTCGAAATTAAAAAGCGTCACTGTTGGTCTCCCCTATGGGTTTTATAAGATTGGAAATCTGCCTTGATTATAAAAGGCTGAGATATATCCTTTGAATGGCGTTCCGAATAAGGAGTTATTATGAACACTTTCCTTCCATACGGTCATCAATTAATTGAAGATGATGATATTGCAGAGGTTGTAAGAGTACTAAAGTCTGACTATATTGCGCAGGGTCCTGAAGTAGAAAAAATGGAAAAAACCATTTGTGAACTTACGGGCGCAAAGTACTGCGTAGTTGTTTCAAATGCTACTGCCGGACTGCATATAGCGGTTCAGGCGCTTAATCTTCCTGAAAAATCAGAAGGTATTACAACACCGATTACTTTTTTGGCTTCAGCCAATTGTCTTGTTTATAATGATCTTTTGCCACGGTTTGCAGATATAAATGAGAAAACCTACTGTATTGACCCTTCTGAAATTGAGAAAAAAATCACACCGCATACAAAAGTGATAATTCCTGTTGATTTTGCTGGCCAACCAGCTGATATGAAGGCTATAAAGGCTATTGCAAATAAACACGATCTATACGTAATTGAAGATGCAGCCCATGCTATTGGTTCATTTTATCCGGATGGCGCAGCGGTTGGTAGCTGTAAATATTCCGATATGACCGTGTTTTCATTTCACCCAGTAAAAACTATAACTACCGGTGAAGGTGGTGCTATTACAACTAATAGTAAAACGCTTTATGATCACCTTGTTTTACTACGGTCTCATGGTATGGTACGTGATCCGGCACAAATATCCGATTACCCTGGGCCATGGTACTATGAAATGACTGAACTTGGCTTTAATTATCGAATGACCGATATTCAAGCGGCTTTGGGGAATAGTCAGCTAAAAAAACTAGCAAGATTCAAGGATAGGCGTCGTGCTATTATTCAACGCTATAATGAAGCATTTAAAACTAATTCTTTCCTTACTATTCCTTATGAAGAACCTGGGGCCGATAGTTGTTTTCATTTATATATACTTCAAATCGATTTTGCACGCTTATGTAAGACACGTAATCAGGTCATCAAAGAAGTCAATGGTAGTGGGGTTGGTGTCCAGGTTCATTATATCCCAGTTACCTATCAACCTTATTATAAAACAAACTTTTTTACAAAAAGAGGTGATTGTCCCAGGGCAGATGCATACTATGATCAAGCGTTGAGTATACCTCTTTATCCGGCAATGACAGATGATGATGTTGAGCGGGTAATCCGTGTCGTAAATATGGCCTGTGGTGAGAAGGTAATATAATATATATGGCAAACTTGGCAGTAATTCCGGCTCGTGGCGGTAGTAAGCGCATACCGCGAAAAAATATTAAACATTTTTGTGGCCAACCTATTATTAATTACTCTATACAAGCAGCACTTGTATCTGACTTGTTCGATGAGGTGATGGTATCCACGGATGATACGGAGATTGCTGAGATCGCATTAGAAGCGGGGGCTTCAGTTCCGTTTCTTCGTAAAGCAGATACTGCTAATGACATGGCCGCAATCATTGATGTTCTGGAGGAAGTTATCGATGCGTATAGTCAACGCGGGAAGGTATATGATCTAGTCTGTTGTCTTTTGCCAACAGCTCCATTGTTGTCGGTTGTGGATATCAGGCAGTCGTATGAGTTATTGCAGCAATGTGATTATGACTCTGTATTCCCAGTTGTACGCTTTGGCTATCCAATTTTACGATCGCTACGTATTGAAGATGGGAAAGCATACATGATGTGGCCCGAGAACTATTTTAAACGGTCCCAGGATTTGCCGCCTGCTTTCCATGATGCAGGGCAATTTTATTGGTTTCGTCCGCAGTGTTGTTTTTCTGCAAAACGTATTTTCACCGAGAATACCGGAGTGATCGAATTGCCTGAATCTAGAGTCCAGGATATTGATACAGAACAAGATTGGGAACTAGCAGAACTAAAGTATCGATTGATCACCAGAGCGCAGGAAGCCGAATAAAAGTGCTTGGCAGTAATATTTTCCAATATTATAAGTCCATTTACATTTGATAAATAGGGATTCGAATAATAATATATACATTATTGCTGCTTTGGGTCGTAATCTTTACTCTGTTGAGAGGTGGAGCGAATGAGGATAAAGCTAGGCTTAAAGGCTTGGTCTACTAATCTCGGGCTTATCAATGAAGCGAAAGTCGCTTATAGCAATGGAGAGCTGGACTATGTAGAAGTATTTTGTGTGCCAGGTTCAGCGAATGAGACTGCCTCGCCATGGGCAGCGGCTGGCTTACCTTATGTTGTGCATGCACCGCATTCAATGGCAGGCCTGAATTTTTCTCTTCCTGAGATGGCAGAATCAAACTTAAGACTGGTTGAAGAAACTTATTATTTTGCGGATAAATTAAAAACTGATATCATTATATTTCATCCGGGAGTTGGCGGCACAATAAAGGAAACTTTGAGGCAGATTGAACAAATTGTAGATCCTCGTTTTGTTATTGAAAATAAGCCTTTCTTAGGATTAAATGGTCAATCGTGCGTTGGATCAACTCCTCATGAAATAGAACAGGTGTGTAATTTAGACATAGGTGGGTTTTGTTTGGATTTTGGACATGCGATAGCTGCTTCTAGCTCTTTCGAGATTCCGGCTATTGACTACATAAAAAAATTTATGAAGCTTTCACCGGTTATGTATCATTTAACTGATGGCGATATGACAAGCAAAATAGATAGGCATGATCAATATGGGCAAGGTAATTTTCCGCTCAAAGATTTACTATCTTTTTTACCGGATAATGCTTGGGTTACAGATGAATCAAAGAGAAGCAATCCTGATTCAGTAAAAGAGTATCTGCAAGATAGGAGTTATATCGGTGCAGTAATGAATGCTAAGGTGAGTTTATGACCTGTTCAATCGCGAAACCAGCGGATTGTCTTCATGTGTTCGAATTGTCAAATGATCCTGTTGTCCGTTCTGTATCATTTGATTCAGATGTAATTGTTTATTCAGACCATGAAAAATGGTTTGAAGCAAGGTTGAAAGATCCTAGTTGTCTTTTTTTAGTATTTTATGAACTGAATGCTTTAGTTGCCCAAGTTCGTTTTTCTAAAATAGATACTATTTCTGTAAGAATAAGTATTAGTGTGAGTTCGGCTTTTAGAAACAAGGGGTTGGGCCTAATAATAATGCAAGAGGCTATTAGTCAATTAAGAGCAATATGGACTGTTTCGAAAATAAAAGCTATGGTTAAATCTGACAATGAAGCGTCTAACATTTTTTTTATAAAAGCAGGATACTATTATTTTGAAAAAGAAAGATATAAAGGTTGCGAGTGCAATGTTTATTATTATAATTTATAGCAACGCCATAAAGTTACTCTTTACGGCATTGCTACTTGAGGTGTAAAACTAATAATATCAAATTGTTAATAAAGCGCTGCTTTATAAATTATGTGGTGTAAAAGATCAAATAAAGACGTACTGATGAAGGGGTGAATATTATATAGTTGCTTTATATGGTTGATGATATAATTTTATCATAGCTAATTTATTTTAGTGTTGCAAATAATTAGCGCAGAGTAGTCAAAAGTACTTTGTAGGTATTTTTTAGCGTAAGGCTAAAATCATTCAAGAGGAGGTAGTGGTATGTTAAAGTTGAGAAAAGTCAGGGAGTCTGATCTCGAAAAGATTATGAATTGGCGCATGAAACCAGATGTAACTAAATACATGTATACTGATCCGGTAATAACTATTGAGCAGCAAAAAAAGTGGTTTCTGAGTGTGGAGAAAGATGCAAGTCGATATGATTGGATAATTCAATATAACGGTACTGATATAGGGCTGTTAACTATATCTGACGTCGATGAAAAAAACTCAAAATGTTCCTGGGCTTATTACATCGGCGAAACTGATTTACGAGGGCAGGGTTTGGGTAGAATTTTAGAATGTAATGTTTACGATTTTGTATTTGGACACTTGAGTCTAAATAAGCTTTGTTGTGAAGTTTTTGCATTTAATGATAAAGTTGTTAAAATACACGAACATTTTGGCATGAGGCGAGAGGGTTATTATAGGCAGCATATAATAAAAAATGAAGAAAAGTTTGATGTAGTAACTATGGCAATTCTTAAAGAAGAGTGGGAATTACTACGAATTGGAGCTAAGTATGAGCAAGCCGAATTTGAACTGTAAAACATTGATAATTGCTGAACTTTCAGCAAACCATGGTCATTGTTTGGAAAGCGCTTTGGCAACAGTGCGGGCCGCAAAAGAAGCTGGTGCTGATGCTGTTAAGCTTCAAACCTACACTGCTGATACCATCACAATTGACTCTGATAAGCCTTGTTTCAGGATCGAGCATGGCACTATTTGGGATGGCAATACTCTATATACTCTATATAAGCAAGCTTATACTCCTTGGGAATGGCATAAGGCAATTTTTAATGAGGCTAGACGCATCGGTTTACTTGCTTTTTCTACGCCATTTGATTTTTCAGCAGTAGATTTTCTTGAATCGTTAGACAATCCTATTTATAAAATAGCTTCATTTGAAATTAACGACATCCCGTTAATTGAATATGTGGCAAGCAAGAAAAAGCCAATTATTATTTCCACCGGGGTTGCTTCTTTAGAAGAAATTCAAGAAGCTGTAGATGTTTGCAGGTATGCTGGTAATGATGATATCACTTTGCTAAAATGCACATCATCTTATCCCGCACCGATAGATCGTGCGAACTTGAAAACAATCCCAGATATGGTTAATCGTTTTGGGGTAAAAGTAGGTCTTTCTGACCACACAATAGGGGCGGTAGCTGCATTGGCGGCTGTCGCATTAGGTGCTACTGTAATTGAAAAACATTTCATTTTAGATAAATCCATTGGCGGACCAGATGCTTCATTTTCGATGGAGCCAGCTGATTTTTCTATAATGGTAAATGGGATTAGGGCGGTTGAAAAAGCATTAGGTAAAGTTTCGTATGAACTTGATGCAAGCGCGCAAAAACAGGCGCACTTTAAACGATCTCTTTTTGTAGCAGAAGATGTAAAAGCAGGAGATCTTATTTCGAAAACCAATGTAAGATCTATTCGTCCTTCGGATGGGTTGCACCCTCGATATTATCCCCAAATATTAGGTCGGTGCTTTATTCGTGATGTGGAAAAAGGGACGCCGCTTACCCTTGAGTTGTTTGAAAAAACTGGTTTTGTACTGTGATCAACACTGAATCTTCATTGTTATACTCGTTGGCAGCGCCTGTCAATTCTTCTAGCCCTTTTCTTGACTGTCTTTGTTACGACTTTAATGAACGTATGTACTACTATGGGCAGCATTTTAAAAATCCCAAGGAAAGCAAAAATACTAAAAGTGATTTAAAATTTTTTATTAAAAATCTGTATCGTCTTTCTGTGACTAATAAGCAATTTATGCAAGAGGGATCTGTAGTATGTAGTTCGTATGAAAACCTAGTGGGTTTATTTGCAAAATATAAATTGCCTGTAGTCCCGGTTCCTTGGCACACCTATTGGCGAAGTGGAATAGATGGCTTGAACCGGTGTATACATACCATGCAACAGAGACTGGGCAGTGATTTAGCTGTGCAGCTTCGTGAACCGACATTGGCGGCAGATTTACAAGTTCTTTATGAAAAGCTTAGTGAACTTTTCTATCGCCATCGTGGGCTTATAGTTCCTTATGATTTGCCATTTTTCGAGAATATGGCTATTCGTGCCTGCGCCTCCGCTGGAAGGCCATCTGTCGTGATGTTGCATGGATTGCCTGGTCGGTACAATGCTATTGACGATAATCGAGCGGATTGGTTGGCGGTCTGGGGGCCGGCTATAAAAGAATGCTTCGTGCGCGCCGGTGTGCCTGCCAATAAAATTATTGTAACCGGTACATCTCGGTGGCATGGACATCCGCGCGCTTTGAAGTTTGGCGGGCTTGATTCGGTTTTATTAATTGCTAAAACCCTGCCAGGCGGACAACCAGACAGTAGCCAGACTATTATTGCCGACAGAAGCCAGACTATTCGGTATGCATTGGAGTTACGATCTGTCCTTGAACCTCTGGGAGTGGAGCGAGTGCGTTTTCGTCCTCACCCGTCGGAAAATTCAGGTTGGTACCGCGCGTTCTTGGACCCGGCCTGGTTTGATATAGACACTTTAGGTATTTCTGAATCATTGGCCCGTTCTTCCCTTGTAATTGGACCCACGTCGACAGTGCTTATAGATGCTCTTTTTGCAGGGCGCAACTATCTTGTTTTCGAGCCTGGTGTTGAAGAGCGAGGTTTGAGTGGATTTAGCCTGGTCCCTCCTTTTGATGGTAGCGATATCCGAGTTCCTTTTGCTCGAACCGCAGCCGCTTTAAAAGAATTAATATCTAGTAAGGCTGTTCTGGATTATGATCTGGCCAGAGACTATGCCCCTGGGCCAGTTGATGCAAGTCAGCTGGTTGAAATATTTCTTGATGGTAAGGTGTTAAATGAAAGAAACTAAAAAAGTATATCCTCGTTGGCTTGAGAAATTAGCTAAGGTTTTTTTTCTTTTACGAGATATGGTACGTTGGGGGGATGTATTAAGAGAGTCAAAGAAACTTTCAAAGTTCAAGGGGTGCCATGCTGGCCAAGATTGTTTTGTATTTTTAACTGGTCGTAGCATCAATGATTTCAAGCTGAGTGAATTTTCTGATTATATAACATTTGGATGTAACGAAATAGCTAGACATCCTGATTTTAATAAACTTAAATTGAAATACTATGCTGGGATTGAACCTTTTACTTCTTTGGGTACAAATTCTATATTAAGGTGGTTTTATCCGAAAATGCTTAAGCTGCTAGAGGAGCGCTGTAATAATCCTAATATGGTGTGCTTCTTCAATTATACATCTCGTGAGTTTTTAAAACGTAAAAAACTTATGGTTAATCATACAAAATACTTTCCTATCCATCAGCGGGTTTTTCGCAAGTTACCAGCTGAAGTTGTTCTCGACCGTCCTAACTCACTCATGCAGGGAGTGGTATATTTTATGCTTTCATTGGCAATATGGATGGGATTCAAAAGGATCTATCTTATTGGTGCAGGGTATACTTTCGAACCCTACCAATGGTATCATTTTTATGATCCATATAGCACTCCTGAGGCCACTGAGCGAGCGAAACAGCATCAATTAGCAAAGCCACAGCCTTTGCATTACAAAATTAAGGAATTATCTGAGAAGGCTGGCGTGGAAATTATAAATGTATGCCCTGAAGGGCATACCAGCCCGATCTACCAAGGCATACCAATTGCAGAATTCAAGGCTCGTTTTAATCTAGCCTAAGACAGGAAATCATGCGTATGATAAAAGCATTATTACTGATTATCGAACGAGCAAAGCGGCCTCGTCCTTTCGCTCTTGTTATATTGTCGGTGTTTGGAAGTTTCCTTGATGCTGTATCTGTGGCTTTAGTAGTTCCTTTGCTATCGGCTATTATGGATCCATTGTTTCTGGATAATAATCAGTATATAAGGCGTTTTTTTGATCTACTGGGTATCACTACTCCGGCTACCCGTATTTTAATATTCTGCGGAAGTTTAATTGCTTTTTTTATTCTAAAAACATTATACCAACTACTTGTATTGTATTATCAGTCAAATTATTACAGTACCGCTATTGAAACACTGTCAACTGATTTGTTGAGTCGTTATTTACGTGCGGACTTCTTGTTCCATATAAGTAACAATCCAGCTGACCTAATAAGGAATATTAAGACAGAGATTCCAATTATTTTTCTGCGTATCTTGTATGGTTCTATTAATATCTTAACTGATATTGTAATGCTTGTTGGTATTCTAGGTGTGTTGCTCTTTATTGAACCTGTGATAACCTTTGCAGGTATCGGAGTTCTTGGATTCGTGAACCTGGTTTTTTTCCGCAGTATAAAAGCGAATATTAAAAAATACGGCAAGATTCGCCAAGAACAGGAGGCCGAGACCTATAAATGGATTAGTCAGAGTTTAGGCGGCATCAAAGAGCTGAAAGTTCTTGACCGGATCAGTTATTTTATGGGCAAATCGGCACACAGTTATCATCAACTCAAGCGAACTAGTGTTTTTAGTGAAGTAATGGGAAAGTCACCAAAAATATTCATAGAAGGTATTGCGTTTGCCCTGCTCGTTGCCTTGATTATGCTATTGCTATTGTCAGGTGGCGAGAATGCTTCAGTATTGCCGAAAATTGCTATGTTTGCTGCAGCATTATTTAAAATCATGCCATCCGTTAACCGTTTGATGGGTGAATCGATGCAGATTCGTTTTAGTAAGCCGGCGCTTGATGTTATTGTGAAGGCGTATAATGATGTAGATATAAATACTACTGTAGACCGTGAGCCAGAAACCATGATAAATGAGCAAAGCGCGATTACTTACGATGAACTGGCAATTCGAGACCTTCACTATTCTTATCCGGGTACCAACAAGGATATCCTTCGTGATTTCAGTCTGACTATCCATAAAAATGAATCTATCGGGATTATCGGTTCATCGGGAGCTGGTAAAACTACATTGCTCAATATTCTACTCGGTTTGCTAAGACCAACTAGTGGTGGAATCTATATGGGTGGGGTTGATATTCTTGCCAATACTAAGTTGTGGAAACTAATGATCGGGTTTGTTCCTCAAGATATCTTCCTGCTTGATGACAGCATTCGAGCTAATGTAGCTTATGGCATTAATGCTGAAATGATTGATGATGTTCTGGTTTGGAAAGCTTTGGAGATGGCTCAACTGGATAGCCTAGTACGCGAGTTGGACGCTGGTTTGGATGCGCAAGTTGGTGACCGTGGTCTCCGTTTATCAGGAGGTCAGCGGCAACGTATCGGTATTGCTAGGGCTTTGTTTTGCAATCCGGAAGTTTTGATCTTTGATGAAGCCACCTCATCTCTAGACAATGAGACAGAAGCTGATATTACTAAGGCAATCAACTCCCTAATGGGAAAGAAAACTATTATTATTGTGGCACATCGCCTTTCAACTCTCAAGAAGTGCGATCGGATAATAAAACTTCATTCAGGTAGGCCTGAGGTGGTAGAGAATGTTTGAAATTGATCGGGAATGAGAATGAATGTTTTTGTTACTGGTATTGGTGGGTTTATTGGGCGGAATGTTGTACGTCTCTGGTCGAAGGACCCGTTTATTACCTTACAGGGTGTTTCCCAAAAACCAGTGGAGTTTTTTGATTGTTCGATAGGCGATGTTGGTAATACTGATGTTATGGCAGGGATACTCGAAGAGGCTAGATCTGATGTTGTTGTGCATTTAGCTAGCAACCGGAATCGTATAAGAGACCCGTCAGGATTGTTGGTGGCGGCCAACGATAATATTGCAACAACTATGGGGTTGTTCTTGGCCTGCGCAAAAGTGCCAACCATCCGGCGCATTATTGTGATGGGTACTGCAGAGGAATATGGCAACCAGCTTGCCCCTTTTCATGAGGACCAACGGGAGGCCCCGGTTAGTGCCTATTCTTATTCTAAGGTTTGCATTGCCCATTTAGGGCAAATTTTTAGTGAACAGACAGGAATAAGTATTATCCACTTACGGCCGACAGTTTGCTATGGTTATCATCAAGCGCCGGATATGTTTCTGTCTTCCTTGTTACACAGTTTATTGAATGGTAATGAATTTGCAATGACTAATGGCACGCAGAAGCGTGATTTCCTGTTTGTTGATGATATGGTTTCTGCGATCAGGGCAGCCTTGACTGCTCCAATTAAGGGGTTTGAAATAATAAATATTGGCTCAGGTATTTCAGAGCCGATCGTACAGGTGGCTCGCCGTGTTGCTTCCAGTATGGGCCTGAACAATTTACTAAATATTGGTGCTTTGCCAGAACGTCCACTAGAAATCATTGATTATGTCGTGTCGATTGCTAAGGCAAAAATGGTTCTTGGATGGGTTCCAGAAGTCTCACTGGCCGATGGCTTGGATATGACAATTCGGCATCTATGGAGTCGGTGATGGCTAATAAGCAAGCGGATCATCGAAGTCGAATCCTTTATTATTCTGATTGTCCATTTTTTGCTGGGTCAGAAAACATGATTGCCAATTTTTCTGCGTCAGAGGGCCTTCGTTCGGATGCGAGTATCTTGCTGCTGCACCGGCGAAACCCTGTATATACTCGGGGGCTGCGTCAACGGGCTTGCTTTTCTATGGATGAGGTCTACTCTCTATGGTTGTACCACGCTAATCCTGGTATGAAATATAGTAAGCCTATTATTCGACTGATCTGGCGTCTGCTTGCTCTGGTAGGCAGGCATTTGTTTTTTTGGGCTGATGTTGTATTGTTGTGGCGTTATATTCGTCGTATCCGACCGGACTTGGTGCATATAAACAACGGTGGGCTGCCTGGTGCCATGACATGCACCGCAGCGGCTTTGGCAGCCCGCCTTTGCGGTGTCCGGTCGATTGTCTATGTTGTTAACAACCTTGCAGTACCATATCGAAGCTTTTCCCGCTTTGTTGATTGGCCGCTTGAACGGTTTCTGATTGCATCTGTCAGCCTTTTTGTAAATGGGTCGGCCTATGCATCGCTCCGCCTTGGACAAGTGCTTCGTATTGGCAAAGGTCATCGATTATGTTTACCCAATGGTATTAAACCCCGTGTTGTTACCAGGTCCCGAGCTGAAGTTCGGGCAGAATGGGCTATATCTGAAGAATGCCTCGTTATCGGCAGTATTGCACTTTTGGAATGGCGGAAAGGGCATTCTATTCTGCTTGATGCTTTTCGGCGGGTTATCGACAAGTTACCGAGCGGAAAACAAGTGCATCTGATTATTGAAGGTTTTGGTCCCGAGGCTGAGAATTTACACCAGCAAGCTAAAGCTCTTGGAATTACTGATTGGGTTAGTTTTATTGGACGCGCTGAGTATGTATTCGATTGCTATCAAGCTTTTGACATATATGCTTTTTCCTCTCTGTCAAACGAGGATTTTCCTAATGTTATTCTTGAATCCATGAGCCAAGGCCTACCAGTTGTGGCAACCAGGGTTGCTGGAGTACCGGAGCAGATAGTTGATAATGAATCAGGATTGTTGGTCCCCCCTGGGGATTCTGAATCTCTTGCAATTGCTTTGCTGAAAGTGATATTAAATGGCGAATTGCGGAAATGTATAGGCAAAGAAGCTAAAGCTCGTTTTGAAAAATTATTTACCCATACAGTCGCGGTTGAGCGGTATCGGGATCTATATCGTGCACTCGTTAATTTTCCAGACCGATTATTGTGGAGGATCAAGTGAAGACAGTGATATTATGTGGAGGCTTTGGTACTCGAATACGAGAGGTAGAAGAGACCCTTCCTAAGCCCATGTTGCCTATTGGTGGCTTCCCGATTTTATGGCACATTATGAAATATTATTCGACTTTTGGTCAAAAGGAATTTGTGCTGTGTACCGGGTACAAAAGCGGTACAATCAAGGATTTCTTTCGGAACTATAAAGAACGGATATCCGATTTTACCATTTATCTCGACCAAAGTGTGCCAATCGCCTATCATAACAGCTTCTCTGAGGCAGACTGGAAGGTCACTCTTGCTGATACTGGGCTCAATGCCATGACTGGGGCTCGAATCTATCGGATCCGTAAATATATCGCCGATGACCAGACTTTTATGCTGACTTATGGAGACGGGGTTGGCGATATCGATATCAATGCCCTTCTTACCTTTCATAAGTCCCATGGAAAGGTTTTGACAGTTTCCGGGGTTCAACCTCCAGGGCGTTTCGGGGAGCTGGAAACCTCTGAAGATAATCAGGTTATTAGATTCAATGAGAAACCCCAAGCTGGAGGCGGATTTATAAATGGCGGCTATTTTGTATGTGAGCGTCAGGTTTTTGACTATATGGAGGATCGTGAAGACCTGATTTTTGAAAAAGATGTTATAAACAAGATAGTCAAAGACAAGCAACTAATGGTATATAAGCATGATGGCTTTTGGCAGCCTATGGATACTTCGCGAGAGTATCAGCTACTGAATGAACTTTTCAGCAAGGGGACGGCTCCATGGGTACGTTGGTGAGTTACAACCCGGAGTTTTTCCGAGGTAAAAGGGTGCTGGTAACTGGCGATTCTGGTTTCAAGGGTTCCTGGCTCTGTTTACTGCTCTGGAAGGCTGGAGCTGAGGTAACTGGTTATTCTCTGCCGCCAAAAACTCAGTTCGACAATTTTGTTGTGACAGACTTACCCTCCAAGATTCATCATATCGATGGTGATTTGGCAGATCGGGAACTTCTAGGCTCTGTTTTTAAGCAGGTTCGTCCGGAAATCGTTTTTCATCTGGCAGCACAGCCCCTGGTGAGACTTTCCTATAGTGAGCCGGTGGCCACCTTTGCCACTAATGTAATGGGTTCGGTAAATGTACTAGACTCTATACGAGACTGTTCATCGGTTCGTTCGCTGATTTATGTGACCTCGGACAAATGTTACCGCAACAAAGAATGGATTTGGGGTTACCGCGAAACTGATGAGCTTGGAGGGCATGATCCCTACAGTGCATCAAAGGCCGCCGCCGAGATCGTTTTCGAATCCTATCGGCTTTCTTTCTTTGCTCCCCGTGGCGATATTGGGGTGGCAACTGTGCGGGCTGGGAATGTGATTGGTGGTGGTGACTGGTCCACAGATCGGATTATTCCCGATTGTGTTCGTTTCTTAAGTGATGGGCAGCCAATCAAGATCCGTAATCCGTCTGCGACCCGCCCTTGGCAGCATGTTTTAGAGCCAATTAATGGATATATGATGTTGGGGGCCGCACTTTGGACCAACCCGAATCAATTCTCTGGAGCTTGGAATTTTGGGCCTAATACCGGATCGCACAGGTCAGTAAAAGAATTGGTCGAAGCTGTAGTGAGGGTTTGGGGAAGTGGAGAACTTGTGATTGAACCAACTACCGATGCACCTCACGAGGCAGGATTTCTTCATCTTAATTGTGATAAAGTTCATAACTATTTGGGGTGGCATCCAGTTTGGGGTTTTAATGAAACAGTTAGAAAGACCATAGAATGGTATCAGGCGGCAGACAAGGAATCAGTAGCACTCGCACAAATAGACCAATATCTTAAAATGGGGGCAGCCGATGATAGCCGGTGTTGAAATCAGACCATTGAAGCAGATTCATGACGAGCGCGGCAAGATAATGCATATGCTGCGCCATGACTTGCCTTGGTTCCAGAATTTTGGAGAAATTTATTTTTCCTGTGTATATCCAGGCGCTATTAAAGGCTGGCACATTCACAGCAGGATGACCCTAAACTACGCAGTTGTTCATGGGGCAATAAAGTTTGTATTGTTCGATGAACGGGCGGATAGTGCAACCAGGGGGGAGATTCAGGAGATATTTATGGGGCCAGAAAACTACTGTCTGGTAACAGTACCACCTTTTGTATGGAATGGTTTCAAGGGAATCGGGATGGAGCAGGCCATTGTTGCCAATTGCACTGATATTCCTCATGATCCGACCGAAATTGATCGATTGGATCCCTTTGATCAGCGTATCCCCTACAATTGGGCTTTGCAGAATCGGTGAGCGGCGTAGCAAACTACGGCTCTGTATTGGTGACTGGAGCTTCGGGTTATATTGGAAGTCGCTTGGTAGCCGATCTAGAAGCCGTTGGTATTGATGTACGGCGAGGCAGTCGTCGAACCGGTATTAGCGGTAGTATTCATATCGACTATTGTGATCCAGCCTCGCTTGCTCGAGCTTGTAGTGGTGTTTCGGCAATTATCCATCTTGCTGGTTCAAATGAAATCGATGCCGCTAGTGATCCCGAGTTAGCCCTGATTAATACTGCCGGGTATACCATTCGTTTATTACAAGCAGCAATACAAGCCGGGGTGAGCCGCTTTATCTATTTCTCGACAGTTCATGTTTACGGTTCTCCTCTCTCTGGAATTATTACTGAGGATTCCGCAACTTACCCGACACATGCTTATTCAATCTGCCATAAAGCGGCGGAGGATTATGCTCATCAAGCGCACTGTGAAGGAAAAATCCAGGTCGCTATTGTTCGATTGTCAAATAGTTTTGGTTACCCGCTTCACTCTACGATCAACCGGTGGACTCTGTTGGTAAATGATCTCTGCAAACAGGCTGCCCTTTTCGGTTCGATCCAGCTTAAGACCCATGGATTGCAATTACGCGATTTTATTCCTTTGGCAGATGTTAGCCGTGCGGTTCTCGTATTATTGCAAGCCACCCGAACCTTCCGGCCATTTTACAATCTAGCGTCTGGACGGTCAGTTTCAATCATAGCCATGGCTGAACTTATTGCCGACCGGCATCTCGTGCTTTTTGGTAGCCTTCTTGACATAAAACGCCCCTCTCCGATAGGGCAGTCTGCTGGATCTGATCTGGAAATCAGAATTGATCGTTTAAGGGCTCTCGGGTACCAACCACTTGAGGATTGGTCTGCTGAAATTGATGGTATGCTGAGGCGGTGTCGACTATGGTTTGGAGCTGATAAAGGAGTTTGAAATATAATGCCGCGCATTTCGATCATCATACCGACCTACAACCATTCTGAATATATAGGTGCCGCGATAGATTCTGTACTGGCCCAGACTTTTAAGGATTGGGAACTTATAATTGTCAATAATTATTCGACGGATGATACAGAAGAGAAAGTTAAGGCATATAAGGATTCTCGTATTTGTTTGGTAAATTATTCGAACGACGGGATTGTTGCTCGCTCGCGAAACTACGGGATTTCACTGGCACATGGGGAGTTGCTGGCTTTTTTGGATTCTGACGACATCTGGTTGCCACAAAAATTAGCGGTCCAGGTTGCCGCTCTTATGCGTAACAGTGATTTGTTGGGAGTATGTAGTGCGATGCGTCTTTTCCCTGGCGAGGTGCGTACTCCTCTAGTGAAAATTTTATCGCATCGTTTGACTTACCATTCCCAGCTTTTTAGAAATAAAGTTTATAATTCTTCAGTTATGATACGACGTGAAGCTTGGAGGCTTGTCGGAACACTTAATGATAATCCGCGTCTTCGTACAATTGAAGATTATGAGTATTGGTTGCGCATTCTACGGCTTCGAAACCGGTCAATTCTTTTCCAGGATCAAGTCCTGGTAAGATATCGGGTCAGCCATGGGAATCTTAGTGGCATTGGTCGTGCCAAGGATATCAATTCAGAGATTGATCGTTTTGACTTTCTTATGTCTCTGCAGCCATCGAAATATCATCAGATAGTGTTGAAATTTCGCAGGAAGGAAATTGATGCGATAAATTACTATCTTGCTCGAAGGGGTCAGGGCGGCATTATTGGCAAGTTCTGGTTCGCAGTTAGTAATAGTTTACGTCAATTCTGGTACCGGAGTATTAGTCGATGATTCAATCAATTAAAAAAAACTATGAACAGCAGGTTCGAGGTTTATTCCTTGGTATTCTTTCAGTATTCTATACCGGCTTATATGAACCATGGATTTTTGTAAGCGCTGTTCCACAGGAGTTCCGGTTAGGTGTGGAAGCTTGTTTGCTTATTCTGTTCTATGTTGTTTACTTTTTTGATTATCGGGTTGACCGCATGATCGTTTGGTTGCTTGTACTAACACTATTGGCGGCAGGTCTTTATACAAATTTAATTGCTACCTATTTCTCGCGGCTTAACAAATTGTTGTTTTTCTTTTTAATGTGGCTGGAAGTTCGGAACAATCCTGGCTTTCAAGTAATTTTACGCAAACTAATAGTTATTCTATTTACGGTTATAACACTGCAGGTAATTGTAAGTTTTGTATTATATATGTTCGGTATGTTGCCAGTTAGCCCGCACCCCTTTGGATTTCTCAGTCAAGATCGTTATCAGTATTTTGGCAATCCATTATTCGGTCAGTTTTTAATGAAAAACTGGGGAAGTGTGAGTATCCCCAGAGCATGCTCTTATTTTTTTGAACCCGGGTGGCTGGCCGTTTTATTTGGAATGCTATTGATTGGCGCGATGCCTCTGAGGGGATGGTTGCGCATGTGTTTGTTAGTTGCTCTTGCGCTAACTTTTTCATTCAGTGGTTGGCTGTCATTATTAGCTGGTATGGCCTGCTTTCTGCTAATCCGTTTGCATCAAAAGACTGACAGAGCCTTATTTACTGTTTTGCTTATTTTAATGCCAGTAATTTCTTTTATAATACTATATTTTATTAATATTCAACAGTTGTTTGGATTTTCTTCGGGTGGAGATCGTATCCTGCGTCTCGGCAACGCCATGGCTGTATGGGTATCTGCATCGCCTATAGGGATCCTCCTGGGCTCGGGAATCGGTAATACTGGTGGGGCATCGAAGGCCTTCACGGCTGGTCTGCTTAATTTGCTGGTGGAGCGCGGCCTTCTGTATATGCTTCTGTATGGAGCTATTCTTTGGCGACTAGTCAGAAATCGTGGCCTTCTAGTGTATATAATAGTGGCAAATATGGCATTTGATTTGACTAACTGGCCAATTTTTTACCTCTTGCTTGTTGCATTAGATAAAACTCCTGTCATCATTTATCAAAACGATAACAGTTCAAAGTTGCCTTTCATCTCGAGGCTAGCCTGATGCGCATTCTGCTTGTGAATTCTGTGTATGGTTTTGGAAGTACTGGGCGTATCTGCAAGGACATTGCGATGCAGGCTCGTAGTCAAGGCCATCAGTCGGCTGTTTTGTATGGACGGGGAGGCGCGGTTGACAAGGAATTTTGTGTCACTTCGATGTTTGGTTTTTTCTGGCACATACTGCAAACCCGTTTGGCTGATCGGCATGGGCTAGCCTCTCATTTCGCTACTCGGAAGGCTCTGGCTCGGATACGGAGCTATAAACCCGATTTGGTTCATTTACACAATTTACATGGATATTGGCTGCATGTACCAAATTTTTTGGCAGGACTTGCTCGCCTTGGTGTGCCGGTTGTCATTACTCTTCACGATTGTTGGACTTTTACCGGACACTGTGCACATTTTGAATATGTTTCTTGCGATCGTTGGCTGGAGAACTGTGGGTGTTGTCCGCAGTTGTCTGAATATCCGGCTAGTTTTGTGGCAGACCGTTCGATACGTAACCTTAAGGATAAGCGTACGGCATTTGCCTTATTGTCAAACCTTACGATAGTAACACCTTCTCAGTGGTTAGCTGGCAAAGTAGAACGCTCTCACTTAGGGCAACGTGAGTGTTTAGTTATAAATAATGGTATTGACCTACAAATTTTCCGGCCTGAAGGAACGCGGGTTATATCGGGGGCATGGCCTGAAACAGCAAGTTTTCGGCTTCTGGCGGCTGCCAGTATCTGGAATCATAGAAAGGGAGGAGCGGATTTGTTAGCGTTGATGGATTGCCTGTCGCCAGATTTTTTTTTGGTCGTTATCGGGCGCCAGCCCAAAAAAACAATTCCACATCCTAGAATCCGTTATCTAGAACGTGTCGAGGATATTCACGAGATGGCTTCTTTGTACCGGACTGCCGACATTTTTATAAATACTACACTTGAGGACACTTTCCCTACGACTAACCTCGAGGCACTTGCTTGTGGGACTCCAGTTATAACATACCGAACAGGAGGTAGTCCGGAAGCGATAGATAAGAATACGGGTATTGTTGTAGAAAAACATGATACTATAGCCATGGCTGTTGCAGTACAAACTATTAAAGATCAGGGCAAATCATACTATAGTGCAAATTGTGTTCAGCGGGCTCAGGGTTTATACGACCGTCTTGCTGCTCAGGCTGCATATTTTGATTTATATGAGAAAGTTATAAAAAGACTGTGAATAAAGGGTGAATTATTTCTTTAAGTAAAATCTATAATATTTGGTGGTACTGATACTTTTGGTAATGAGGTAGGGCTTGATTGTTCTCTGAATTTTCATATTGGAGAGGATCAATTTTTATTTCGACTTAAAAACGGGTGATATGCCCTATAAATGAACACTCTACAAAAGCTGCAGAAAGCAGCTACTGTAGAGTATGCATTTTTAAGATTATTGTACATAGATAATATAGGAGGCTATATGTTTGCAGGCAAGACGTTGCTTATTACTGGTGGTACAGGCTCATTTGGAAACGCTGTTCTTGATAGGTTTTTAAATACAGATATTGGAGAAATTCGTATTTTTAGCCGGGATGAAAAGAAGCAGGATGATATGCGTCACCGCTATGTAAATGAAAAAATTAAATTTTATATCGGTGATGTCCGCGATTATGATTCAATTCATTCAGCTATGCGGGGTGTTGACTATGTTTTTTCTGCTGCAGCTTTAAAACAGGTTCCTTCTTGCGAATTTTATCCTTTAGAGGCTGTAAAAACAAATGTTGAAGGAACGGCTAATACTATTGAAGCAGCAATTAATTGTGGAGTGAATCGACTTATTGTTCTTTCTACTGATAAGGCTGTCTACCCAATAAATGCTATGGGTATGTCCAAAGCTATGATGGAAAAGGTCATGGTTGCTAAATCGCGCAATATTTCTCCCGATATAACCAGAATGGCTGGTACCCGTTATGGCAATGTGATGGCTTCCCGAGGCTCAGTTATCCCATTATTTATAAAGCAAATTAAAGCAAATATTCCAATTACAATTACTGACCCGAATATGACTCGTTTCATGATGTCATTGCCACAGGCAGTTGAATTAGTTTTATTTGCATTCAACAATGCAACACAAGGTGATATGTTTGTTCAAAAAGCTCCGGCGGCGACTATTGGGGATTTAGCTGAGGTTCTGAAAGACATATTTAATGGTAAAAATGAAATTAAGGTGATTGGTACGAGGCATGGGGAAAAATTATATGAGACTCTATTGGCGAAAGAAGAAGCCGTAAAGGCTATAGATATGGGAGATTACTACAGGGTGCCAGCTGATACACGAGACCTGAATTATGGAATGTATTTTGATAAAGGCGATAAGCTAATTTCATTAACAGAAGAGTATAATTCACATAATACCAAAAGACTAAACCATGCAGAGCTTAAAGATATGTTGCTGAAATTAGACTATGTTAAAAACGCACTGATAAATAATGAAAGCGAAGGTGTATGAGATCAGTATTGGTTACTGGTGCCAAAGGCTTTATCGGTAAAAATCTAGTTTCGCACTTGAAAGCCAGAAGTGATCTATCTGTAATTGAGTTCGATACCGAATCATCTGAGAGCGATCTTGATGAAGCCATTGAAAAGGCGGATTATATTTATCATTTGGCCGGGGTTAATAGGCCTGTTGCTACTGCTGATTTTGATAAAGGTAATTTTGAGTTTACAGAAATGTTGCTTGCTAAAATCAAAGCAGCCAATCGAAACCCAATACTTATTATGTCTTCTTCTACACAGGCTGTCCTAGATAATCCGTATGGAGTTTCAAAAAAAAAGGCAGAAGTTAGCCTGATGTTATATAAAAAAGAAAGACAGGCTAATGTATTTATTTATAGATTAACTAATGTTTTTGGGAAATGGGCGCGTCCTAATTATAACTCTGTCGTAGCTACATTTTGTTATAGAGCCACTAGGGGTGAGCCTTTGGTTGTTGATGATGTTAATAAGGTATTAGACTTTGTGTATATTGACGATGTTATTAAATCTTTTGCTAATATTATTGACAATGTGGAGCCGGAAAATATCGGTGGGTTTGCAATTGTTAGCCCAACGTATTCTGTGTTGTTAAAAGATTTGGCGAATAAAATTATTTCATTTCAAAAAATAAGGGTTAATAGCACAATCCCTGATTTCGCTAATCTTTTTGATAAATATCTGTACTCTACATATTTATCATATTTAGATTCTAGTGAATTATCATATCCGGTTGCTAAAAAAGAAGATGCCCGAGGCTATTTGTTTGAATTGATTAAATCAGTGCATGCTGGCCAAATTTTTGTATCCCGGACTAATCCTGGTATTACTAGGGGTAATCATTTTCATCATTCAAAGGTGGAAAAGTTTTGTGTGATAGAAGGTGCTGCAAAAATTACTTTTCGTAATGAAAATACTAATGAAGTTGTTGAATACTTAGTAGAAGGCAAGGATTGTAAAGTGGTTGATATTCCACCAGGATGGGCACATAATATATTAAATATGGGAAAGACTGACTTGCTAACCATTTTTTGGTCGAATGAAATCTTTGATCAAAACAAACCAGATACCTACTTCGCTGAGGTTTAGCATGAATAAAACTAAAGTATTGACGGTAGTTGGAACAAGGCCTGAAATAATACGTCTTTCCTGTGTGATGAAAAAACTCGATGAAAATGTTGATCATGTTTTAGTTCATACTGGTCAAAATTATGATTATGAGCTTAATAAAATCTTTTTTGATGATATGGATTTGAGGATGCCAGATCATTTTCTTGAAGCTGCTGGCGAAACTGCGATGGCAACAGTAGGCCGTATTATAGAAAAAATGGAGAATGTGCTTATTCGGGAAAAGCCAGATGCCCTGCTGGTTTTAGGTGATACCAACTCATGTCTTTCTGCTATTCCAGCAAAGCGAAGAAAAATTCCAATTTTCCACATGGAAGCTGGAAATCGTTGTTTTGATCAGCGGGTGCCGGAAGAAACAAATCGAAAGATTGTAGATCATATTTCAGATATAAATATGCCATATTCATCTATTGCACGGGAGTATTTATTACGCGAAGGATTGCCGCCAGATAGGATTATTAAGACAGGTTCACCTATGTTTGAGGTGCTTACTTATTATATGCATAAAATCCAAAAATCTAATGCTTTGACTGAAAATAATGTAAATAAAGGTCGGTATTTCGTTGTTAGCTGCCACCGTGAAGAAAATGTTGATTCTGAAAGCAATTTTATTAATTTGGTACATAGTTTGAATGCGCTTGCAGAGAAATATGGTGAACCTATTATTATGTCAACTCATCCAAGAACGCGGAAGCAATTGGAAATCAAAAACGCTGTACTTAGTCCTTTGGTAAAAACATCGAAGCCTATTGGTTTTAGTGACTATATTCGATTGCAGATGGATTCCCGTTTGGTTATTTCTGATTCCGGTACTATTAGCGAAGAGTCTTCTATTCTTAATTTTCCAGCGCTCAATATACGGGATGCTCATGAAAGACCAGAAGCTATGGAAGAGGGCTCTGTTATTATGTGTGGTCTGAAACCCGAGAGAGTATTAGAGTGCGCGGAGCTTGCTCAAAAACAACCTCGTGGTAGTGATCGGTATTTTCGGCAGGTTTCAGATTATTCCATGCCTAATGTATCAGACAAGGTTTTAAGAATAATTCTAAGTTACATTGACTATATTAACAATAATGTTTGGAAGAAATAAAATGCGTATTCTTGTACTGACAGAACGCTATTATCCAGAAAAATTTCTTATAAATGATCTCGTACTAGAATGGCAATCTTCCGGTTACAAGATTACAGTTTTGACTCAAGCACCATCATATCCTTTTGATTCAATTCCTGCAGGTTACTTGAATAGGTTGACCGATACTGTAGAAGATAATATCCGTGTAGTTCGATTTAAAACACATTTGGGGTATAAAAAAAGTTTATTCCACAAAATTTGCAACTACTTTCTATTCATGCTTCGCGCGGTCTGGTACGCTCCTGGATTAGCTAGAAAGCATGATGTTATGTTTGTTTATCATACGGGCCCATTAAGTCAGGCTTTGGCTCTTGTGCCTGTAAAGATATTTGCGCGAAAAAAAACAGTTATTTGGACTCAGGATGTTTGGCCGGACACAGTTTTTGCGTATGGTTTTCCGTCAAAAGGCATATTTTCCGTTATTCTAAAATTTTTTGTAAAAATAATATATGCTTATTGTGATGAAGTCTTAGTTTCAAGTCCTGGGTTTGTTAATAGGCTTAGGCCATATGTACGACCCGATACTTCTGTGAAATTTATCCCGCAATGGGTGCCGGCTGAATTTGCTTTACGGCAAGCCTCTGGCATGGTTGTAAGATCAGATGTGAGGAAATTTATATTCACAGGTAATATTGGTTCTGTGCAGAATCTAGAACGAGTTATTGCTGCCTTTGCTAAAGTGGGAAAGAGTGTAGCTGATCTTTTTATACTTGGTGACGGCAGTTATAGGCATATTTTAGAGGACAAAATAAGGCGCAATGAAATAGAGAATGTCCATTTCCTGGGCTCAGTTGATCTTTCAAAAGTTTTAAGTGTAATTGATCAATGTGACTTTACTGTTTTACCACTTGAGCCTAATCCACTTTTGAAGCTTACTATTCCTGCAAAATTTCAAACATATTTATATGCAGGAAAACCTATTTTAGCAGTTTGTGGTGGAGAAGTGTCTAGTTTTATTGAGAAGAACAGACTTGGTTTGTGTGCGGATCCTTTAAGCGTGGATAATATAGCTAATAGCATTAAGGAGATGTGTGCTATTGATTTTATTGATTTAAAAGAAATTCAATCAAATCTTAATATTGTGTTAAGTCAGTTTAATCGACATGATTTGATTAAGCAATTGGAGGCATGTCTGCTTTGAATGTGAAAGTGTTGTAGTGAAAAAAATAGGGGTTTATTTGAATTTGATATTTGTTATGTTTGCAGGGTGGTCGCTGTAATATGAAACTTTGCTGAGTTATTTTATTTGGCAATATAAATTTATTATAGCTGATATGTTGTTGATTATACTATTTTTCCAGGGGTGCATTGGATGAACAACCAAGAAATAAAGGCAGCTCAACAAAAGGGCAGTGAAATATCCTTAATTGATATCATTGCTATTTTTGTGCGTTTCCGCTATCTGATTATTGGCATAATATTACTAGCAACTATAGTAGCTATTATTTGTACTATAATATTACCCCCACTGATTGTAGAGAAAGCAATTAAAGCTTCGCTGTTTGAAGCAGTAGTGAGTACCAGTATCTCTAATTCGGTACAGTCTTTTACTAAACCGGAGCTTGTTGATACCTTTGTTCAGCAAATATTAACTGAACCAGTTATAATTCTACAGGCGTTTCGGCAATCTGGAATGCAGGCAATCGACGGTGTGGACCTCACCTTGGCGGATGAAGATCAGCTTTTGTTTGCTATACGTCGCCGCTTGGTAGATAATCAGACGTTTGATGGCCAAAAGTTGACCGCCGCAAGTCAGTTGTTTAAGGTGGAAAAAGCCAATGGCGGCTACCGGATAGCGGTTAAGCACGAGAATTCTGCTGCAGCCCAAAAGTTTTTGCTTGCCTTGATAGACCAAACAAATGCAAAAATTAGTCTTTTGCTTGAAACCAGTGCAATGGCTGAAGTGGAAAATTACGAACGAATTTTTGGCAAAGACTATGTACACGAGGCTATAGACCAGAACCTGATGGATACCGTTAAAAGATATAACGCCGCTCGTCGTTTTCTTGATGGAGCGGATATGGCGTTGCTGGTGGTGCAAGCGCCTTATGTGCTGACTCAAAAACCGTCCTTAGAACTTATCCGTGCAGGGCTGCGGAAAAAAGCGGTGCTTGCCGTTGGTGCCTCGACTTTTCTAGCGGTTTTTTTGGCCTTTATTCTGAACTGGATGGCAATGGTGCGTTCTGATCCAGTTGCCATGAACATATTGCGTTCTGCCTGGAAGAAACAAAAGAAACTACGTTGATAAGACCGTTTACTCAATAATTACTATATAGTCATTTTTTATAATTAAGTATGGAGATTCCATAGTGCTGATTCTTAACCTGGCCTTGCGTAATCTACTGCGGCATTCCCGTAAGACTTTTTTATTGTTTAGTCTTGTAGCGCTTGGCATTGCCGCCTTGTTTTTCGCCAACGCGGTTTTTGCCGGCACTGATGATGGCTTGCGCCGGTCGCTGATCGGCAGTCTTACCGGGCGTGCAGTGGTAAGCGCAGCGGCTGATACGGTGTATGGCCTGTTTGGCAGCGAGCTGCCGATTGTAAGTGCGTATGAAAATATTCCACCGATTAGTAGTTTTGATGTAGTTTGGGCTTCCTTGCATAACCAGTCTGGGCTTGGTCAAATTACCGCAATTGTCAGTACTGCGGCTGCCATGAAGATAGGCCGTCTGCAGCAAACCGTTCCTATCTTCGGTGTTAATCCGGACACTTATTTCTCTGTTTGCTCCGATATCGAAATTGTTTCCGGTAACCCGGCTATGCTGGCTGATGGTGGGGTGTTCCTGAACGAGGTGCTTGCTGGTGTGTATGAGCGTGCTCTCAAGCGTCCTTTAAAGATCGGCGAGCTGGTGGCTTTTTCTAGCAGTACCGGCAGCAGCTTTCGTTTGCGTAGTGCTCCTTTTGCCGGGGTGCATCGTTACAGCGGCAATACTGAGGTGTTAAATCGGATTGTGCTTACCGATTTGGTTACGGCCCGTTCTTTGGCCGCTTATACGCTCGGCTTTGCCGAGGAAAGTGAACTGGGCGAAACTGATGCTGCTGTGGGTGATGATGCTTTTGATCTAGACAGTTTATTTGGCAGCGCTAGCGATATTGAAACCTCGGCTGGCAGCAGTTTTGATTTACAGGGCTTCGAAGCGGAGCTATCCGAGACTTCGGAGCGCGACAGTCTGGTGCTTACTGATTCCGGAGCGTGGAGCTTTATTCTGCTGAAGGGGAGTGGCGACACGGATCAGGCTCTTGCCGGGGCTGTTCGTTCGGCTATTGCCGATTATCCGGAGGTTCGATACCTGTCCTGGCGTACGGCTGCCGGTACCAGTGCCACTGTGGTATTTGCGGTGCAGATATTGTTCTATATCGGGCTGGGCTTTATAGCCGCCGGTGCGGTGTTGGTCATCATGAATTCGCTGGTTTTATCGGTGCTGGAACGCCGACCCGAGATTGGCACTATGCGCAGCCTGGGAGCATCCGGCGCTTTTATCAGCCGACTGTTTGTTACCGAATCGCTATTGCTAACCATCAGCGCTACGGTAGCCGGACTTCTGCTTGGCGTGTTGTTGGTAGCGCTAACCGGTGATGCTGGGGTGCCACTGAGCAATACCTTGCTGATAACCTTATTCGGGGGCAACTTTCTTGTGCTTAAAGCTACTTTTATGGCTGTAGTGGCGCATCTGGGGCTTGGTGCCTTGGTAGGCGCGCTGGCCTGGATTTATCCGGTGCTGCTGGCGGTACGGGTCCGGCCTCTTTCGGCCATGAACAAGGAGTAGCCTGTGCCCGAATTTTTACTTGCAGCCCGTAATGTGTTTCTGCGCCGCAGGCGATATGCTTTGTTGTCTTTGGCGATTATTCTTGGTTTTGCTTTGGTTACCTTTATTCAGGCGGCCACTAATGGTGCTTTGCAGTCGATAAAAGACAAGGCGGCGCGTTATTTTTCCGGCCATATCAGCATTACCGGCTATGATAAAGGGGAGCAGAGCCTGGAAGCCCCTGAGCAGCTGGCACAAGCTATACTGGACAGTGGACTGCCGGTCAGATCGGTGGCCAAGCGCAGTATTTACTATGACTCAAACGCTTCGTTGTTTTTTGGCGGCAATTCGGTGCGGCAACGGCGTTTGGTGGGTATTGATTTTGCGGCCGAGCGCGAACAGATGCAAACACTGGATTTTTCCGAGGGTTCGCTGGAGGTGCTGCTGGCCGATGAATCCAACGGTATTTTGATCAGCGAGGCCGCCGCCCGCATTCTGGGTGCGCGTGTCGGCGATGACTTGATGCTTTTTCTTACAACGCCCCGCGGGCAATATAATACGGCAACTTTGTATGTGCGCGGCATTTTCCGCGAAACCAGTCTGTTTGGTTATGTTGCCTATATGAACTTAAAGGACATGAACCGCGTGCTTAACCGGCCGGAAGAGTCAGCTACCGATCTGGCCATTTACGCTGAGCCCGGGGTTAACCATCAGCGGCTGCTGGACGACCTGCGTGGTCAACTTGGCACTGCCTACCGGCTGTTACCGCCCATGGCCAACAAGCAGCAGTTGAGTGCCGAACTTAGTAAAGTAGACTGGAAGCAGGGGCCGGTGTTGGCTCCGCTTACCCTGGATGCCCACCTCGAGCAGATAACTACCATATTAGATGCCATTCTGGCCGTAACCTGGTTTGTGCTGACGGTGTTCATATCTATAGTAATGGTTGGAGTGCTTAATACCTACCGGGTGCTGGTGTACGAGCGCACCCGCGAGATCGGTACTATACGGGCGATTGGCATGGGCCGCAACGCGGTGCGTCTGATGTTTTTATGGGAAGCCGTACTGTTAGGGCTGGCTGCTACGCTAATCGGCCTTGTTGTAGGCAGAGTGTTGCTGCTGGCGCTGCGCCTGGTGGATCTGAGCGCTATTACCGGTGCCGGCATGTTTACGGTGCGCGGGCATCTGGTGCCTCAGTTGAATACTCCAACCACCTTGCTGACGTTTGCGCTTATGCTGCTGGCTTTGGTGCTGGCCGTTTGGGGTCCAGCGGCCAAGGCCGCACGGGTTGCGCCGGCAGAAGCTTTGCGGACTGAAGATTAGGAGAATACATGTTGCGCAGTAACTTAAAAATATTCTGGGCCGGTTATTGGTTTTTTATGCTGGCCCTGCCCTTATCTGGCCAAGCTACCCAAGCGGCTGCAACCCTACTGGCTGCGGTTGATGCCCAGGTGGTGTTTGATGATACTGATGTGGCGGCCGAATATACTATAGTTAAGCGTGACCCGGGGGGAGCCAGCAGTACGACGGTGGCTACCTTGTTCCGCCGCGACCGCACCGACCAGTTTCTGATTCTTATCCTGCAGCCGGCCGTAGACAAGGGCAAGGGCTATCTTAAGCTTGGCGACAATTTGTGGCTGTACGACCCGGTAGGAAAAACCTTTACTTTTACCAGTGCTAAGGAGCGTTTTCAGAACTCCAGCGCACGTAATTCCGATTTTAACCGCTCTAATTTTGCCGCCGATTACCGGCCGGTAACTTCATATCCGGAACAACTTGGCGCTTTCGCCTGTACGGTGCTGGAGCTGGAGGCCCTGAACGACAGTGTTTCGTTCCCGAGAGTTAAGCTGTGGGTTTCAGACGACAAGCTGATACGCAAGATGGAAGACTACAGCCTTTCCGGCCAGCTGATGCGTACTACTGCCATTCCCAGCTACCAGCGGGTTGGCAGTCGCTGGCTGCCGGCCAGCATGGTCATTCTGGACCATCTGCAGTCGCGCCGTATCAATAACCGCATCGAGTACGAACGCACTACTATTACTATTACCAAACCCTCGCTGGCAGCACTGCCGGACAGTTTGTTTACCAAAGAATATCTGGAGCGGGTAAACCGGTGAGCGCCCGCCGACAGTTTACGGCACTATTATGCTGTGTCTGGTTGGGTTTTGCCCTGAGTTTGCTTGGTGCGCAGGATGGCACACAGGATGGTGCCGGCGAACTGGACGACCTGTTTGCCGATCCGGCTGCCGATATCGTAGCCGAACAGCCGGAGGTGGACCACCGTGCGGCCTATGAGGAAGAAGCCAAGGTAAGCGTAAAAGGCAAATTCAGTGCTACCGGTGGTGTGGCTGCCGGCTGGCAGGCCTGGGATATGTTTAATAATCCGGCTGCCAGTTTCGACGGCAGCATCGGGTTAACTTCTACTGCCAGCGTCAGCTTCGATGCACGCCCCGATCCGCGCTTTCGGGTATTCGGTTCTTTTAGCGCCGGGTTTGATCCGTTGGCCGGTGCTGCCGGCTGGAGCGCTCCGGCTATTAGCGAGCTGTATGCCGACTATATTCTGGCCGACACGCTGTATACCCGGCTGGGTAAGCACAGCAGCGGCTGGGGCCAGGGCCGCCTGTTTAACCCTGCCAACCTGATGTCCGACAGCGGCACTAATTACCATATCCGTTTTTCGCTGCCGGCCTGGAGCAGCCTTAATTTGGTGCTGCTAAGCAACAAGGCGGTTTCGTACCAGCAGCTGGTATATGCCGCCAAGGCCGACTTTGTATTGCTAAATACGCTGATAAGCCCGGCACTGCGCTTTAACTGGAATGACGGCCTAAAAAGTGCGTTGTCGCTTAAAAAGGTGGCTTTTAAGACTGATTTGTTTGCGGATGTAGTATTGCACAGTGGTACG
>Ga0180007_10001655_pt1 | contig 28913 bp, 30 predicted proteins | sample MM_PC_MetaG_FD_121122 | JGI IMG/M metagenome (GOLD analysis project Ga0180007, IMG submission 121122) | Groundwater microbial communities from the Aspo Hard Rock Laboratory (HRL) deep subsurface site, Sweden - MM_PC_MetaG | ecosystem: Environmental > Aquatic > Deep subsurface > Groundwater... | reverse complement strand
TGAGTATGGGTACCAGATGAAGAAATGTTTCTACAAGTTTCCTATTTTATTTTATGATACAATCACTTCAGCCGAGTCAAACCCTATTTTCTCTCCTGGGCATTATCTACCCGATGAGGTCAGAGAACGATCGGTTGTTAGTTATTAGTTGTTAGTTGGTGGTCTTTGATCATTGGAATTCCTTTTGAAATGGGCACTTTATTTGTTAGAGGGCTGGATCGTTAGATAGTTGGATAATTAGATGGGCACATCACTACCCTACCTTATTGTTTCACTGCTTAGCTGCTTTGCTGTTTCACTATTCGCTGTTTAGCTGTCCGCTACTTATTCGTAAAATGTATCATCCCGCCTTCCTTTGGAGTTTGGGTTGGTGTTTTTGGAGTTCTGATCTCCCCATATTCAGCCTCAAACTTTTCAACGTTCTGTTTTAAAACATTGAGAAATAGTTTCGCATGCTGTGGGCTCATGGCAATGCGGGAGATGATATTCACCTGCTGGCCTCCCGGCATCCTTTGTCCGAAATCAAGGTTAAATCCGAGGGCATTCTTGCCGATAATGGCAAAATCAGAGTACTTTGCTTCGATCCGGTCAGGCGCAACGTTTATTTTGAGTTTTTGTTCTGGCATGAGAATCAAATTTAAATAATAAAATCTACAAATCTATTATAACTGAAAAAAGTATTTACTAAAAGTTATCATTGAACTGAACGAACTTGACAAAGGAAAAGGCCGGGGTTCAACTTCCCGAAGAAGGAAGTCCCCGGTTTTTTCTGACTTCTTCTTCTATTGCAGGAACTATATTTCGTAGAACTTCATCAACTTGACCCTGATGCAACAAATTGACCTCTTTTCTGAGATCATCAAGTGCCTTTCTATCTATTTCAATTTCTTCGACCAGTTCTCGAAATAACTTTATCATTTGCTCAACATTTTCTTCCTTCATCTGTACCTCAACCGCGCTAAGGATTTTAGCGAAGAGATCGTAATCTAAAATTGAAATATTTCCTTGAACAGCTAACTTACTTTTACTCAGAATATCAATCCCTTTTCCACTCAGACTCAAGCTTTTTACTTTGCTAGTTAGAAACAACACTGCTATATAAGAATATGCTATTTGACGCCACTTTATATTGACCTCCGCCTGCCCAAGAATAGTCTCTTGTACTAACCCTCCTGCAAGTCTTCGCACTAGGATTCTGGCAGCTGACTGAGCAAGCACACCCACTACATTTCTATCCAGCTTATTTCGCAGCTGATCGTATGCCTCACTCACCAAACTACTTCCAGGATAAGCAATTGCCTTCATCAGAGGTGTTTCTAAAGTGCCTCCATCCTCAAGTTTCTCAACAGCCGCATTAACTGCATCCTCTGCTATACTCCGAGAAAGGAAAAACCTTCTGCGGACTTTCATTGGGATCTCTACGAATAGTCCTGAGACACCAGAGAAAATCGCTGGCGGCACCTGAGAGACGACACCACCTGCAAATCCTACCATACCAACGAGTACACCCCAAGCCGTTGTTCGTGTTTCCTCAGATATTGTTATTTCCGGAACACTCTCGATTATGGCAGCGACATTAACACCAAAATGACGAAGTTTTCTACCTATACCTAAAGGCGTCAAACAACCCATACCAACTTTTAACTTATAAAGACTATCTATGTATTTTCGTGTTTCAACTTGGACACTTACCATGCTGATCTCGCTTTGCATTTGGCTCCTGTCCATAGCATGACTTTTCCCTTCTTGCAATGCCTGAATTACAGCCTCCTGTATATCCGTATTGATTTCAAGATCAGATTGAGAATTTGACGTTTTTACTACCCTGGTCACTTTTGGAACAAATGTTAATGATCCAAGCGGAGATCTGTTGCCAAACATGTAAGAAACACTGTCTTTTATCAGCCCGGTCATTGACTGCACTCTTACGAACCACCTGTAAAATTGGTCATACCTTTCCTTTACTACTTTGCTAACTTCCAACTTTCCTGCTTCATTTTCCGTTATATATTTCAATAGGGTATCAGCAAGTTCTAGACGGTTTTCTTCTATCGCAACAGCTATCAACGGCAGACAAAGTCTATCCATAGTGGCCTCGGCCAGTACAACCTCCCCAGGCCAAACCACCTCATCCAATAGAGATATCTCCCCATGCCAAAGCCATCCCCAGGCTTCATGAATTCTATTCTGTCTCCCCGTGTTTTCTCCTTCTGGTGCTCCTTCTCCGCTCATAAATATAATTCAAATAAAGATATCCCATTATACCATCCTCTCACCCTATTTTTCTATAGCAAGCTGGTGAGCATATGAGCAAATGAGCCCGAACTCAGTAACTAATAAGCTCATCAGCCCACTAGCTCATCGACCCATTCCATATTCCTCGCATAACCATTCCCATACGAGAGAGATCCTAGTATAATGCAAAGAACAGCTAAATAGTTTAATTACCTAGTTACCTAATAACTTTTAATCTACTTATCATGAAAATATTCGTAAAAGACTTGAAAGACGGAGACTTTATCACCGATGAAGTTTTCTCTGTCGAAGAAGTTCAAATGCACAAAACCCGTGCACAAAACCCCTACTATCGATTGGTACTTCAAGATCGAACAGGAGAAGTTTCAGCAAAAATCTGGCAGGATGATTTCCCCAATTGTCATATAAAAAATCTCGAATCAGGAGATGTTGTAAAAGTAGACGCTCAAATTCAGTCATATAACGATCAACTTCAAATGATCCTTAAGAAACTTGATAAAACGGAGGACTATGACATTTCAGACTTAGTTCAATCGACTGACAAAGACCTCGAAAAAATGTACTCACAGCTTCTTGCTGTCATAAATGATGTTAAAAGTAAGGACCTCAAGAATCTGCTTAAAGATATTTTTGGAGACGAAGTATTTGTAAAGAAATATAAAAGAGCACCGGCTGCAGAAAAAGTACATCATGATTTCGTCGGCGGGCTGCTTGAACACACCCTTGAAATGCTTGATATGTCAGAGCCTCTTCTGAAAAGCTACCCGGAAGCAGACAAGGATCTAGTTGTGGCAGGAATCATCCTCCATGACATAGGGAAACTTGAAGAACTAGCATTGAAAAAGACGGCTATTATCCGGACAACAAAAGGGCGTTTAATCGGACACCTGGTATTGGGTATAGATCTTACTCGAGATCATCTGCCGAAAGAATTTCCTGACGAATTGTGGATGAAGCTTGAACATATCATTATTTCCCACCAGGGCGAGCTCGAGAATGGCTCCCCTATCAAACCGGCTACTATCGAAGCTGCTATAGTTCACTTTGTTGACCATGCATCAAGCCAGATCCGGCAATTTCAGAAAGCTATCAAGCTTGGCGAAGGCCGCGATCCGGGTTTCTCCGAGTGGCAGAAGTGGATAGGAACACAAGTTTATTTGGATTAGAGAACTGGCTATGACTGAAGAACTCTGGGAAGTCCTTGCAAGAAAAGGAAGAGTTGTAGATCGTGAAAAAAGGGCTTCAAATAGGCTTAACCCTGAAAACCTATCTCCCCAGGAAAGAGCTCTAATGAGCTGTTTAGCACGACTCGAAGATGGAGTAAATACTATTAGTGTAGGTATGTTAGCTCCAGTTTTCTCAGCAGATGCTCTCTCCACAGAAGTAATCCGTGCAGCGATCAAAGTCCTGCAAGATGAAAGTGCTTATACAGCAGCAGCGCATATGATATTGAAGTTAGTTGCAAGGCCGGATCAATTACAAGACGGAAATCCCTATTATCGATCAATCGGGAGTACTTCAAAGATAGTTGAAATAACAAAGAATTTACCTCTGTTAAATCTCCTCATCAGTTCAGAAAATCCCAATGTTACAGGTTCAATAACACAGGCAATACTCCATCGGCATTCAACAATTTATCAGTTTCTCTCTGCGGTTGACCAGGTTAGGCAACAATTGCCCGGATTAAATCAGAGAAGAATATCAACTATAGCTGCGAATCTTTACGGCAGAGAACAAGATACTGTCTGGAGAACGCTCGAGGGATTACGGCACATAGCAGAGAGAGTGTAAAATACCCTATCTCGCACTTTTCTCTATATCCTCAAACGTAACCCAACAAATTCCTGGGAGAAGAATTCTCTTAAAAGGCAGCACTTTCTGTAAACCATTCCCTACTCTATACCACTTAAATCTTATGATAGGAAAAGAAGAAATAAAGTCTTTGTAAGGTCGTTTATCCCATATACAAAATCCCATATTGCCTGCATGCGCCTCAGCAGGATCGAGGAAATCCAAGGATCCAGCTTTAAATGAATAAACAGCCCAGCCAATTAACCTATATGGGAACGAGAAAAGCCCATCGGCAATTCTTGCAAAATAATTATCTTCAGTTAGATCAGTAGGTAAAATGCCTATATCCGACCCCCTAAATTCAGGCAAGTATCTGTGGGCACCAACAAGTTCCTGATCCAGAAGGGGATCCGCCGTTTCATATCTATAGTCTACCCTGACCTTCATATCTCGATCTATCACAAAAGGGCTATCTGAAGCACCTCGATACATAACCCATCCCATTTTCTGCAATCTGTCGACAAAAAGTATCACGTCCTTCCTTGCTCCACCTGCAACAAACAGAGCAAAGAATCTAGCCTTGTCAGACTCAATATGGTTGACAGAATAGTCTCTATTGCAGTGAAACGTGAATTTGGTTGAATTCAAAGCCTGCCGCATCTCCTGAGTAAATTCTCGTGGATCTGAAACTTCAAGGACTCCTCCACTTGGATCTCTAACAAAAAAAGTATTTACCCGCATATATTCGGGAAGCCTGACAGGTGACGGTACTCCATTATCAACTGGTGCGCCTTCAGATACTGGACGATCACCTAATACAGCTCGAACAGGTGGCTCTTGAGCCTTAAAAGCTCTTGCTTCTGATAAGGAAGCCCCATGCTCAACAGCCACAGGGTGTATATCTGCGCGTGGTAGCGGAACTGTATCTCGCTTTCTCCTTCTATCTTGTGGATCAAATGGTACTTCTGACATATTTATACTAATGTTGGCCCAAGTATATATACATTGGACATCGGCTTAATGCTAATCAAGTAGTCGAAACGCGTTGAGGATAGGCAGCCAATGGCTCAACAACTTGGTAAACCATTCTTGCAACAGTTTCAACATAGGTCTTTAACTCTGGACGCAAATGTACATCACTATAGAGCCAGGAGTCAACAGTATCCTTAATTCTTAATGCTCTATCTTTGATCATTGCATAAGTATGTGTACCTGCCAAGATCTGCCCTCTTAGAAATTCTGCTAGTGTCAGCAATTTTGCAGCCTCATATTGATAATGCCCACCACAGATCGACAAAAAAACATTTCTTGCAAAGATGGCTTTTGCCTTTTGATCCATTTCCTCTCTAGGAAACTCCACATCAAACTCATTTGAATTAAGAAAATATTCTACCATCCTTTGCTGAGCCTTTGCGAGAAGTTCTGCATCATGTGAGTCAAAAGCCATACTAATATCTTCTAAAAGGGTTTGAAAACCAACAGTATTCCTAATTACCGCTGCAAAAATATCTGGACTAATAGTCATCCTGTATCTCTGCCCACGAAATGTCCCCCGCACCCCCTCTTTATCGGCAGAACCTCTATAAAATGCATAACTAATAGTCCCAGAATCTCCCCCTTCTATACCACGATTTATCTGTAACCCCGGGAATCTATTGTCTACCACAAGTAAAACCCCATGTAAAGCCATCATGTCCGATCCAGACATCAACTCTACCATTGCAAGAAAGTTGTCAGCTAAATTTCCTCTGTCAGCTATAACACCCCTAGCTATTAGATCCGGCAAAAGATCAACATAATCTGCAAGACTCGACTCACTTGTTGGAGAAGCGTACTGAAGAAGAGCATAGGCGGCATTTGCTGTTATTGTTGCAAGCCCTTCTTCTGTTCGAAAACCAGCCACTCTAATCTTTTCCCATCTATGCCATACAGTTCCATGAAAGAATAACTGGGATGGTGTACTTTTGATTTCTCCTATAATGCTCTGTGCTAATTTCTTATTTCCAACAAAAAAATCAAGTTGTCCCTCTATAAAACTTGCTGAAACCCTAGCTATTTCTGGGGGGTCATCTTCCCCACTTCTGTAGTAAGTTCCCAATAGCCTTGCTGCATCACACATTTCGTTGTCTAGAAGTGCATTTCTGAGTAAAAAATACTGAAATTGGAAATAATCATCCTCCAAAAATTCGTATTCTTCTCTTAGTTGTATAGCCCTTCTGCTCACTTCCTCTCCTATCATAACAGCCAACCAGGTTTTTAGATCCTTTGTCTGCAACCTTTCTTTGAATTCTTCAAGGCCAACTTCAGTAGCGATTGGTTCAGGAACTCTCTGCATCTCATATCTAAGGGCATGAAAAAGCCCCTTGAGCCTATCCTTTAGCCTTAGTCCTCTTGCTACCTCTGGCATTTCCACCGTTATGACTATATTAAATATTAAATCACGAATATGATACAATATTTTCAGTAACAATTATACCAAATCCATGCCATACTTCTCTACTCTCTACAAAAAGCTGAACAAAGAGCAAAAACAAGCAGTTGATACGCTGGATGGCCCTGTCATGATCATCGCCGGTCCCGGCACGGGAAAAACGATGACCCTCACGATGCGTATCGCTAACATACTGCAAAAAACAGACACCGACCCCAGATCAGTTCTTGCCCTTACTTTCACTGAAAGCGGCGTGAAGGCTATGAGAGAAAGACTGGTTGAGATCATCGGTCCGACAGCTTACTATGTAAATATCAACACTTTTCACTCATTCTGCACTGAAGTCATAAAAGAATATGGAGAATTCTTTCAGATTTCAGAGGATACCACTCCACTTTCAGAGCTTGAGAGAATTCAGGTATTTAAGGAATTGATTGATTCAACCGACCTAGATGCCCTAAAACCAGCCAATACTCCTTATTATTATTTACAGGACATCATCCAAAACATACAGAACCTCAAACGTGAGGGAATTAATCCTAGTGGTTACTCTTCACTCCTGGATAACGAGTCAAAACAGCTAAAAACTGAGAAAAAGCAAATAAACCCCAGGACAGGAAAGCCTTATGCAAAATACGAAAAGATGAAGCGTGATTACCAAAAACAGCAGGAATTACTGCTGATTTACAGAAGCTACCAGAGGAAACTCAAGGAGATACAAAGATACGACTTTGAGGACATGATAAATTTCGTCGTAGCAACACTCAAAAAAGACAAGAATCTCAAGCTCACACTGCAGGAAAGATACCTCTTCATTCTCGTTGATGAATATCAAGACACCAATTCTGCCCAAAACCAGATCGTGAAACTGCTTACTGATCACTGGGAAAATCCAAACATATTTGTTGTTGGAGATGATGAGCAGTCCATTTACCGCTTTCAGGGGGCTTCTCTTGAAAATGTTCTCTACTTCAAAAATCTCTTCGATAAGACGGAAATCATTACATTAACATCAAACTACCGTTCAAGCCAGCACATCCTGGATGCTTCAAGAAGCCTTATCAAAAAGAATCTCTTGAAACTCAAAGATGTAAATAAGAATCTTCGAAGTGAAATCAACCATAAGAATATAGCCTTGAAGACTGCTAAGTTTTCGAATGCTTCGCTTGAAAATGATTTTCTCGCCCAAAGGATACAAGAATTGATAAAGAACAAGGTCGATCCTGATCAAATAGCAGTACTTGTCAGAAATAACCGAGACGTGGACGATATAAAGGATGCTTTGTCTAGAGTCGGGATAAGATTCGAAATAGCTACTGGGAGAAATATTCTTGAAGACGGAGATATCAACAGGCTTCTGATTCTTCTGAAAGTAATCAATGAGCTAAAAACAAAACCAAGCAATGACATCGACATCTTCACTCTTCTGAACTTCGACTTCCTCGAATTTGATAAACTGGACATCTTGAAACTAGCCAGGTTCTCGTCTGAAAAAAAGCTAAATCTTCTAGATACAATCATAGATGAAGATGTTTTCAACGAGACTGATCTAGCGGAAGCAGATAAATTTATCAGATTTGTGCAAAAGCTGAATGAATGGCAGAGTCTGAATGCAAATGCAACGTTTATTAAATTTTTTGAAACAGTTATCCAGGAAAGCAACTTCCTGAACTGGATTCTTTCAGATAAACTGAACACAACCCGCATCAGAACCCTCAACACATTTTTCAACGAAATAAAAAGCTTGAACCGGGCAGACCATACACTGAACCTTGAAAAGTTCCTGGAGAATATCGGGCTTATGAGGGAGAACGGCATCAAGATCGAAGAGCAGCCTCTGGCGGGAGATGCTGAGGCTGTGAAACTGCTGACTGCTCACAAATCCAAGGGACTTGAATTTGAATATGTATTCATTGCAAAGTGCATAGACAAAAAATGGGGAAATAATCCAAATCGGGAGGCAATCAAGCTTCCTGAAGGAATCGTCAAAAACACACAGGTTGATAAAAAAGAGAAAAACGAAGATGAGAGAAGGTTGTTCTACGTTGCCCTTACCCGCGCAAAGAAAGAGATTTTTCTAACCTACGCCGAAAATTATCCAGGCGGCGGCTATACCAGACAAACAGTCCCTTCGATGTTCATAAGCGAGATAGAAAGGAAACTTATCGAAAAAGTAAATATAGAACAATTTGAAAAAGCCGTTTCACAGAACGATATTGCACAACTACAGCTTCCGGTAACAAAAAAAATTGAGGATATTTACCTGGAAGAAGAAAACTTTCTCAAATCAGTCATCAGCAATATGAAACTCAGCGTCACAGCATTAAACACATATCTGAAATGCCATTACAAATTCAAGATCAACAATGTACTTCGCACACCAAGGGCAAAAGCAGTACATTTAGCTTTTGGAACTGCAATCCATAAAGCACTTGAAATATTCTTTAAAACATTCAAAAAGACTCATAAAATACCTAAACCGGATTCTCTGCTTTTAGAATATGAAAATGCACTAAGAAATGAAATTTTAACTGATCAGGAATTTCAACCGACACTAAACCGGGGAAAGGAAGTTCTAGAGAGATACTTTGAGAATAACAAGGAAACCTTCCGGGAACCTCTTTTCATAGAGTATTCCTTCGGCTTCAAAAAAGTGTATCTGGGAGACATTCCCCTATCAGGCAAGATTGACCGTATGGACTGGGTAGATAGAGATAGAAAGACAATAAAAGTAACAGATTACAAAACTGGAACTCCAAAATCGCGTGGTGAGATCGAAGGCAAGACAAAATATTCTGATAGAGACCTGATCAGACAGCTGAACTTTTATAAACTACTTTCCCAGCTGGATCGGAATTTCAACTATGATGTGGTAAAAGGAGAATTCGACTTCTTGGAATCAAAACCGGGTAAAAAGGCAAAAAAAGAAGAATTTGAATATGAAAGCGAAGATATAGAGGATCTCAAAACCTTAATATGTAAAACAATGGACCAAATTAGAGATTTGAAATTTGACAGGACCAAGGAGTATAGACACTGCGAAAACTGTGACTACAAGAATCACTGCTGGCCTGATGGAATACCGGTGAAGTAGCAGCTACATTTTTGATATTAAAATATCTACTTGGTGACTAGCTTCAAAGCCATCAAGCCTTAAGGTCCAAAAGCTCCAATGCTCATCGGCCCCCGCTTTACACCACCCTTCGAATTTAGTATCTTATACTTAGGATATTAACCCTAATTTTTCGGCTTATGCCCAAAAAGATGAAAAAAACAAAAAGTACCAAAAAGGAGAAATCTATCGGCGGACTTCTGGAAAGAATCGCACGAATCGAAAAGAAGCTTGATATCATAAACAGCTTAAGCAAAACGATGCCTATTGTTGTCATAAGTACAGGCATGCTTCTTGGCTCTCTGCTATACCTTTCCTCGGTCGCATTTATCCCTAATAGTTCTTTCGAGCTGCCCCAAACTGGTGATGAAAAAACTATCACAGAAGACTTCGTTCTGATATATCCGGAGCAGTACTCTACTATCACTCTGCCGGATGAGGTTGTAGGATTGTCGCTGGAAAGCTTCTACTCAAAGGACACAAAAGTGGCATTCTATGTAAAGAACTCAAGCGGGGAAACGTTTGAAATAGGCCTTGGTGAGAAAGGTACAGAAGACGGAGAATACAAAACTTACTGGTCAAAGTACGCCGCAGGAAGATATGAGATGTGGGTCGAAATCACTCATCCCGACGGAACGGTTGAAAAGACAGAAACCACGATCGTTGATGCAAATTAGGAACTTACAACCACCATTTACACAATGACCACATAATGCGCAGCAAATAACTTTTGCATTACCATTTTCCTCCAAAAATTGTTAAAATTCCAAGTCAATTGAATTATCACATTTCATACGCATGCAGGATATACTGGCAAAACTGAAAATCGAGACAAAAATTACGTACATTATATTGGGAACGAACGTCCTGATCTGGGCTGCAATGGAAATTTCTGGCGGTTCAACTAATACAGCTGTTTTAGTTGAATACGGTGCTTTAAATAGATATCTTGTTCTTGGAGGTGAAGTATGGAGAATCGTCAGCAGCGCGTTTCTGCATATAGGAATTTTCCATCTGCTGATAAATTCCTACACACTGTACCAGCTTGGCAACTTCGTCGAAGATTTCTTCGGAAGGACCAAACTCATTGCTACCTATGTTATCACTGCCATCACAGCAGGACTGTTGAGCCTGGTACTGAGCAGCCCATTTTCAGTATCTGCAGGAGCTTCAGGTGCCTTATTCGGACTAGTCGGCTTAATTCTTGGAAACGCCTGGGCAAAGAAAACGTACGTTTTTGATCTCCCAATTGACGAAAGACAGCTGCTTCCTTTTGTTGCATATAACCTGGTATTTGGCTTTATCGCACCAGGTATAGATAACTGGGCACACATAGGAGGGCTCGTTGGAGGTATATTGCTGGGCTTTGTATTCGATCCAGCGCTTTCTTTCGACCCCTCTCCTATCAAAAAAATTCTTCCAAAGATACTTGGAGTTGCTTCAATCCTGATCTTAGCTCTAACAGCCGTCTTCTGGTTCTTGTCAATCTGGGGCATAAATGTGCTTTAGAGCCTTTGAGCTTATGAGCTAATGAGCGGATAAGCGACAAAAATAATACTTAACCCGGAAGCCACTCCGATTGATCCCTTCTCTTAAATCTGTTATATTCAGAGCAAATTAGATTTTTTAGAAACATACATGCATATCCTTATAGTTGGTATCAAAGCTTCAGGAAAGGGAACCCAAGCTAGACAAATTGCCGAAGAATTGAACGTACCTCATATTTCGAGTGGGGATCTTCTAAGAGAGATTGATAAAACATCTCCACTTGGAAAGGAAGTGCGCTCTTATATCGACAAAGGGAATTATATACCTGACAAACTTATCTTGAAAATAGTTTCACAAAGACTTGCAGAAGATGATTGTCAAAAAGGTGTTGTGTTTGATGGATTTCCGAGAACACTGGTTCAAGCAAAGGCATTTGACAAGAGCTACAAATTTGACAAAGTAATATTCATCGACATAAGCAAGAAAAATGCACTCCACAGAATAGCAGGCAGATGGACATGTTCAAATGAGCACTGCAATATCAGCTACAATATCCTTACCACCCCGAAACCCCAAAAACCCGGAATCTGCGATGAATGCGGATCAAAACTCTTTCAAAGAGAAGATGAAACGAAAGAAGCTGCTCTAAAAAGGATCAACACTGACCTAAAAGAAATGAATCCAATGCTTGAATTTTATGAGAAACAAAGGATTGTGATAAAAATCAACGGCGAACAGTCTATCCAAGACGTTCATGCTGAGATAGTGCAGAAACTTTGTTTGCATTAATTAAATTCGTTCATTCGTTTGCATTCGTGTCCTTCAACTCACGCGTTTACAAGGCAGTCTCCCGAATCCCAAAAGGCAAAGTAACTACTTACGGCTTCATATCGGCACTCATCGGCTCGCCAAGAGCTGCTCGTCAGGTCGGCTGGGCGCTCAGAAACACACCCGAAGGAGTACATATCCCCTGGTGGCGAGTGATAAACTCAAATGGCTACATAAGCATACGAAATCCTGAAGTAACTAAGGATTTACAGAAGGAGCTGCTGGAAAAAGAAGGTGTAAAAGTATCAGAAAAGTATGTGATTAAGCTGAGAATCTTTCAGTGGCAACTAGGCTAACGATACCATTTAGAGAATTTTATATTATTTTCTGGCAAATGGACCTGGAGTATAAGGGTGAGGAGTATTGCCTGGAACATTCCAATCTACAACATAAGACCTTGGTCGAGAAGATACTCTTCTACTTGCTACCTGATTCCTTCCTAAATCTCTCGCTTCTATACCCAAATTAAACAATGCAATAGACATATCAAAAACTCTTCGAACCATTTCAGACTGCCACTCCCTAGAATCATCCTCAATACGATAAGTCATTACTGTATGCACTTCGCCCTTAGTAAATTCTCCCGCATAACCAAAATGTTGACCAAGAGCAATTCTTAAAGCAATAACTCCTTGATTTCTTGAAGCCTTTTGTGTAGGATATACTTGATCTCTTGGAACAATTATAGCTCCAGTAGTGAAATCTACCAACACCCTAGCCTCGTAAGTTACCATGTTACCAATAGCATCAATCGTTCCCCTATACCTTTTCGTAATTTCCCGTAAGCCGGCCAGATTAGTAACATTCTGGACTATACAAGGAAGTCTTTTCTCCCTATACTCGGCTGTTTCTACACCTAATCTCCTAAGGATATCAATTACTGCAGTCCTTAATCCAAAAGTATCAGTTACTTCATTGAATCGTTCTGAAAGTCCTGCCACGAAACCAGCAAGTTTCTTCCCAATGAAACCCCAATCCTGGAGTTGATCTTTACTAGTTTTAATAGGTTTCACAAACTTCAAGGATACTGATATAGGGGCCATGTCTAAACAGTCTTCAGGTAATGCTAGTTCAATTTTCCCACTTCCATCTACCCTAAAAAAGGGAATTTCTCTTTCCTTTCTTATAAATGAGAGACTTTCCATAATAATAGTTTAGCATATTTTCTACCCTTCATAAAGTTGAAAAATATGCTAAACTATCATGTATATGCACAAAGCCCTTCTTTTCAAAAAACTCAAAAATAACCTCGTGGAGTGCACTGCCTGCAATCACTACTGTAAAATCGTACCTGATAGATGCGGAATCTGCGGAGTGAGGCAGAACAAGGATGGCATTCTCTACTCTCTTGTTTATGGACTGACTTCCGGATCTGAAGTCGACGACATAGAAAAGAAGCCATTTTTTCACTTTCTACCTGGAAGTTCAGTTTTTTCCGTGGGAACAATAGGTTGCAACTTTGGCTGCGACTTCTGCCAAAATGCATGGATGTCTCAGTGTACCAAAGATAAGTCTATCCCTGTTCCCCCGCTTTATAAACTATCTCCAAAAGAAATCGTCTATTTCTGCATAGAAAATAATATAAAAATCATCTCCTACACATACAATGAGCCTTTCATTTTCTGCGAGTACACATATGACACAGCCAAACTTGCAAAGAAAGCTGGAATTAAAAACGTATATGTTTCAAATGGCTATGGGTCAAAGGAAGCTGTTGAACTAATGTCCCCATACCTAGACGCTATCAACATCGATCTCAAGTCGTTTAGTAACACCTTTTATACTAAAATATGCAAAGCAAAATTACAGCCCGTTTTGGATAGCATCAAGCTTTTATACAATAAAGGCATTTGGATAGAGCTTACTACTTTGATAATACCTGGCCAAAATGATTCACCACATGAATTAGATCAGATTGCTCAATTTATTGTATCAGTTTCTCAATCAATTCCTTGGCACGTTACTCGCTTCAGTCCTTCCTACAAAATGCGTAATATTTCCTCAACATCAGAAGCGAAGATTAAAGAAGCTTATAGGATAGGAAAAACCGCGGGACTGAAATACGTTTACGCAGGTAATATTCATGACCAGGACCTGCATAGTACTTACTGCCCAAAGTGTGAAGAACTACTAATAAAAAGGGACTGGGGATATACTAGAATTGAGAATTTGAAAGATGGGAAATGTGGAAAGTGCAATGCTAGAATTGAGGGAATGTGGAAGTAGAATAGCAGTCAGCACTCACCACCAACAATAGTCTCAGTTGCTCAGAATAACTCGCAATAACTAAAGACAGTGGACAGCAACTTGTTTACCGTCTACTGACACCTGATCCCGGTTACCGGTTTCTACATTGACAACCAGTCATACTTAAAGGATAATCACTAATGTAATCTTAAACATTTCCAGCTATGATGAACATCCGCCCGCCGGCTTTTGCAGGTACTTTTTATCCTGAAGACGAGGAAAAACTCAAAAAGGATATCGAGAAGTATCTTAAAGACGTTAGACCCGAAAAGGTAAATGGAAAGATAAAAGCGCTCATCTTACCGCATGCCGGATATGAGTATTCAGCTCCAGTAGCAGCACACGGCTATAAATTGCTACAGGAAGCTACTGTCCAACAACCAATATCCAATATCATTCTCATCGGTCCTTCGCACAAAGTAACGTTTACAAACATTGGTCTCACTAGCTATAATTTCTGGCGGACACCGCTTGGAATAGTCCAGCTCTCTCCCCTATCTCAGGAGCTGAAAGATGAATCAGATTTCAGCCTTGTGAATGAAGCCCACCTTTTTGAACACAGTATTGAAGTTCAGCTCCCTTTCCTGCAAAGCGTATTGAAAGAATTTAAAATAACTCCTTTAGTATGCGGAAGGCTGAATGCCTTCAAGGAAATAGCAGCCACAATAAACGAGCATCTAAATGAAGAAACACTGATAATTATCAGTTCTGACCTGTCGCATTACCTGCCATACAAGGAGGCTTGTGAAACTGATAAAGAAACTATTGATGCTATTCTCGCACTTGACTCATTTATCGAAGCAAACCAAGCCTGCGGAGTTGATGGCATTCTCATTCTAAATGAAGTCGCGAAGGCGAATAAATGGAAGACAAAACTTCTAGATTATAGAAACTCAGGTGATACTGCCGGTGATAAGACGCAGGTTGTGGGATATGCTTCGATTGTGTATTATGAATAATCGGAAGACTGTTAATTGATTACTGATTGATTGATTGATTGATAGTTAATTTATGTTAATTGAATGGAGCAAAGGCTCTTCGGCCCGTAGGCTCATCAGCCCATAAGCCCAATGTCATTAACTGAAAAAGACAAACAATTTCTCCTCAAGCTTTCTCGTAAAGCACTCGAGCATATCCTCAAAACCGGTGAGGAACTGAGTGTCAAAGATTCTGACATACCGAAAAAGTATAAGGAAAAGAAAGCAACTTTTGTAACTCTAACCAATAATGGTGCGCTTCGTGGCTGTATAGGTAAGCTGGTTCCTCAAATAGAATTGTATAGAGATATCATTGAGAACACCTACTCAGCAGCGTTTAACGATCCCCGATTTCCACAACTAACAAAGGAGGAGTTAGACGGTATCAGAATCGAGATATCTATACTGAGCGAACCAAAAGCTTATAAGCGGACAAGCCCTGAAGCTCTGATTGAATTTCTATCGAAAGATAAGCCTGGAGTAATTCTAGAAATGGGCTTTCATTCGGCTACCTACCTCCCCCAAGTCTGGGAAGAGGTCGACAATCCAGAAGAATTCTTATCAAGCTTGTGTCTAAAGGCAGGCTTGCCCCAAGATATGTGGAAGAAGGAGAATGTGAAAATAAGCACTTATAGTGTCATGAAGTTCAAGGAAAAATAAATCGAATCCTATACAAATAAACTGGGATAAAGCGATATATCTTGATTAAGGTGTGAAAAAGATCGGGGTCTGGGGTTAATTATTTGGGTGGGAAATTTCGGGTCGAATATTTTTACTGTCAGCAAACTAATTAACTCCAGCGCTTTTTACATTCTTTTTTGCGTAAAAAAGAATGGCCTGGGTTCAGAGTGGCAAACCCCTGATTATATCCTCTGCTTAGCCTCATTATCTGTCAACTTAAATTGCATTCACATCCTCCTTAATATACTATTAATGAACTATCAGAATTTAACTAAATTAACTATTAATTACTTTTCTCATGAAAAAACTTCTCTTTGCCCAATTCGCTGTATTGCTCGGAGGTACCCTCTTCGCTTGGTACCAATGGTACATGGAGTACTTTCAGGACTGTGAGTCCTGTTCTGGTAGCGAAAAGCAGCTAGTCTCCAAATGCTTCCTAGGAGCGTTATTCTTCACAGTAGCACTGATTCTAAATATTCTCCTCTTAATTCAAGAGAGAAAGAGGCAATAAATTGTTTCCGTGTCAGTAATCCTTTTGCCTTAATCAATATTTACATCACTTGCAAATTGCATTAATTGGCCCATTCTCCCCTATTATGCTATAATCCGAGTCGTTACAAGAAAACGCTATGAAAGTACAAAACGACACATACAAACAGCACTTTGTCTTTGATCTTGACGAAACTTTGATTGATGCTAGAGACTTTTCAAGTGAAACTATTGCTCGTGTTGTCACGAAAATTGATCCTGATATCAATCCCCAAAATGTTATTGATCTACACGATAAATATGCAGGTTCTACTATCCGGGATCACTACAGGAGAATGATAAAGGAATTTGGATTGATGACAAGTGTTGAAAGAATGCTCCTTCTGGACCAGAAAATTCAAAAAGACGAAAGTTATAGAGCTTCTCTATTCGAAGGTGTTATCGACATTTTAGACTTCCTCAAGAATAGAGGCAAAACCCTGCACATTTGTACAAATAGAAGTAAGGATACACTTGAGGCATTCTTGAAAAAAACCAGGATTTCAGGTTACTTTGAGACAATAATTTCCTGCGTTGATGAGGGGTATAAGAAGCCGGATCCAAAGTGTCTGCTTGACCTCATTTCTTCTCAAAAACTTAAAAAAGAAGAGCTCATTTATTTTGGAGATTCTGAAATAGATCGCGATTTTGCAAAGAATGCAGATATCGATTTTGTGATATTTGATCAATATTTAAATGATAAGAGAATCTTTAAAAAACTGATTAATCTCTTCCTTGAAGAAAGTGTTAACAAGAAAAAAACTCCCCCATTTGTCCTGTTACTTTTCTCTTCTTTCGGACATAGCATCCTCAAACTTACAAACAAATTTCGAGGGAAACAGGTAACGTTATTCCCGAAACAGGCAATTGATCTTTCGTAAATATCAGGGAATATTTTCGTTATTAAATATAATAAGGTGCATTAATTATACATTAATATAATATCTGTTCGACTGGGGAATGAGCCTAAAGATTGATAAAATAGCTTGGGGAAAGATAAAAATTGGAGACGATCAGTATCATGACGTTCTCATTTCAGGAAATCTCGTCGAGGAAAGAGATTATCCTAAACTAGTGGAGTACTTCGGGACCAGTCATGAAATTGGCAAGTGGGAAGTGGAAAGACTCTTCGAGAATGATCCGGAGGTGATAATTATCGGCACCGGCTGGGCAAGTGTTTTGAAAGTCCCCGAGGTAATAAAGGAAGAAGCCGATCAAAAGGGAATTTTCTACAAAGCTTTGAAATCCCCCAAGGCCGTAAAAGAGTACAATAAGCTGCTAAAAGAGGGAAAGAAAGTAAATGTTTTGATTCACAGCACCTGCTAAGTCAGCGTTCAGCTGTCAGTTATCAGCTTTAAATCTCAAGTATTTGAGCCCATTTTAAATAGAAAGAATAACTAAAGACTGTTGACTTTTGACTGATTACTACCTACTAACCACTGCAAATCTCCACTCACCGAAACTATCCTTTTTAAATTCTACTTTGTATTTGGGAAAATTTTCTTCCAAGTATAATTTCACCGTTTCGGGGTGCTCTTCAAGAAGCTCAAACAAAAACCGGCCCTCTGGCATTAACCGTTTTACAGCCTCGTTGATAAGTCGTTTTATAGTGACCAGTCCTCCCCTTCCACCGTTCAAAGCTACTCTTGGCTCAAAATCCTTTACAGCTCTATCCAGGAAATCAATCTTTCCGCTCGGGATGTATGGCGGATTAGAGGCTATAATATCGAACTTATTCTTAAAGCCCTTCAGAAGATCCGTCTTAACGAAATTCACCTTTACATTCTTCACATCACTGATAAGTTTTATATAATTCTTCTTAGCAACATTCAATACTTTTCCGGAAATATCGATGAGGTAGAAATCGAATCCGGTTTTCCCGTTCAACCCGCTTTCAATAATCTTATGGATAAGCGTAACCCCTATACAACCGCTCCCGGTCCCGACATCAACGATCCTCACACTCCCCGCTCTCGATTTCACATTCTTTACTAATCTTTGTATTTCCTCAAATGCTAAATCGACAAGATCCTCAGTTTCAGGCCTTGGAATCAAAACGTTCTTATCAACATAAAAATCAAGGCTATAAAATTCCTTGGTGTTTGTAATATAGGCAATCGGTTCCCCATTTTTTCTTCGTTCTAAAAGGGAGTAATACTTTTGTTTTAATTTCTCTTTGACAGGCTCTTCTCTGTGAGTATAAAGATATGCCCTATCCCTCTCGAGAACAAAACTCAAGAGAATCTCACTATCCAGATCAGGAGTCTGAGAATCATGCTTAAGAATCTCTCCGCCTTTTTGTAGAAGGTCGTTTATTGTCATTATACGTTGATTTTACAGCAGTAACCCCAATTTAACAAACGGTTTACTATGAGCTAAACAATTGGTGTAATTTATATAGTATCCCTATTTGTAAATGATACTATATGTCAATTCATGAATCCCTAAGACAACGTGGTGATAACGCTATCACAGATCAAGACACTTCAAAGCTAGATGCAGCTCAGGCAAGAAAGGCTGTGAACAGATCGGTAAACGGTCCCTCGTTTAGACAACGGGAACTTCAAGAACACTTTGCCAGACAAACAGCAGCCGAGATAGATAGAAAACATAAAGTCGAACAAGGAGAAGGGCTCGTTAAGTTATTTCTGAAAACGGGGAAATTTGAAGACACCACATATTCAGCTAGAAGATTTACAGAAGTTATCCAAGGTATGATTCCAGATGCAAGGCTACGAGCTAGAACTGTCGTATATGATTATGTAGAAGGTAGTTTTATTACTTTTCATGATAAACTAGCACTCATTTCCAGAATACGAACCCAAATTTTCTCACAGCCAACCGAAAACGGATCTGTTCGTGACAATCTTCAAGCCTTAAATTTACCAGATCTTGCTCTTGTTGTTGAAAGGTACTGCGCTGATAACTCTATACCTTCTGTAATTGAGCTTCTTATCCAACTAGATCTTCCTGGAGTTATAAAAAATGCTCAGGCAAATGTACTTGCAATGAGATCAGCAGCTTTAATTGCAGCAGGACAGCAAATTCCCCGACAAAGGGTTGTAACAACAAGGTCTACTCCTCCTGCAACAACAGAAGTTCCTCCAACAGTACTATACGAACTTGATGATGTACTCAAAGTAGGAGGAACGACCGAGATAAAAATTGCAATATTTGGAACACCCGATGATGTCGATGCCCAAAGAAGACTTCTCAACACAATGCTGTCATCAGACCCTGGGGGTTCTCAAGCAGAATCTCTTCTCCGTGAGCTTAGGAGATGTCATCCTGCAGCTCTTCAACATATTGTACAAACCGTCCTTGCCGAGGAAACCCTTACACCAGACCTCAGAGTATTCAAAGTAACTGCATTGGAAAGATTAGGACATCTTCTCTTTTAATTTTACAAATCTCTCCCCTACCTCTATAATGAATTTAGCATTAATTCTTACGGCCCAAGCATGAACAAAACCATCATAATCGTAATCGTTGTGGTAGTACTACTTCTGTGCTGCTGCTCTGCAGGCGGGATAGCAGCATATTTATTACTAAATTCCAGCAGTACTGTTGAGCATGAGGACACCACAGAAACTTCCACCTCGACAAGTATAGCAGACAATCTTCCGTACACCAATTATGAACATGATTTTTCACTTTTATTTCCAAACAGCTGGGAAGGTTATAATGTTGATAAAACACCAGGCGCAGGATTGGAATTCGAGGCATACTACCAGTTCAAGCTGACAAGCAGTACCCAGGGAGAAGTTTCTATGTTTACGATAACTGTCTACTCCCAAAATGACTGGGATCCTATGCTGGAAGAACTTGGGATGGAAATAAAATTAGGCGAGAACTCAGAATATGTTTATACATTTGCCCAGATGAATGGTATCGCACCACAGGATCTGCAAGCAGCTTTTGACGATATAGGAGAGATAAAAGACAGTTTTCAATTAAATAAGTAGAAAATCTCGTAAGACTAACTATACAATCTAAGCCCCAGCCCCTGATGAATCCCTACTTCCTAAGTACCATTACTTAATTACAAAGTTATCTAATTTTCTAGTTATCTAATTTCTTCTTTTTTCTTGACCTTCTCTACGCTTTGTAATATCCTTTACTCATCATCTTTCAAACTGCCTATGAAACAGACTTTTTCGATAAAAATTGGCGGGAGCGCCGGACAAGGAGTAAAAACCTCCGGCTACATACTCACAAAGGCACTCAAGGATCTGGGCTACTGGACATTTTCCTATAGCGAGTACCCTTCTCTCATTCGAGGAGGTCATTCCACATTTCAGATAAATGTAGCCGACAAGCAGATAGGCTCGATTACGCAAAGATTTGACATCTTAGTTGCATTGAACGATGAGACTATTGAGAAGCACCATGAGGATCTGAACCGAAAAGGACTTCTGATCTGCGATGATAATAGAGTTATCAAGCCAAGAGTAAAGAAATCTCTCGATAACAAGGGTATACAGATCCTTGTCATCCCAGTTGATGAAATCGTAAAAGAGAATAACGGACAACCAGTAATGGAAAACTCTGTCATCACCGGAGCAGTCTGGAGCATGCTGACAAAAGAATTCAAAGTTCTCGAAAACCAACTGAAACAAATCTTCGGCAAGAAATCCAAGGATATAGAAACAAATATAAAATGCGCGAAAGATGGATTTAAAGTCGTTGCTGATCAGTACTTCGTTGAATTGAAACAGCTAAAAGGCTCCACCGATAGGATAATAGGAACTGGAAATGAAGTAGCCGGACTCGCCACTTATGCCTCTGGCTGCAGACTTTACTGTGCATATCCGATGACCCCTTCAACTGGAATTCTGCAATACCTTGCAAGTAGAACTGATAAGACAAAGATGATCGTGAAACAGGCCGAAGATGAGATCACTGCCATCCAAATGGCTATAGGTGCCAGTTTTGCAGGAACACGTTCTGCCTGCGGGACTTCGGGTGGTGGATTGGCTCTCATGACAGAAAGTCTCTCATTAATAGGTATCAATGAGACACCACTCGTAGTTTTCAACTCACAGAGACCTGCACCGGCAACGGGACTGCCTACCTGGACGGAACAAGGAGATCTCGAGTTTGTATCACGAGCAGGACATGGGGAATTTCCCAAGATCGTACTTGCTCCTGGAGATATCAATGAGGTATTTGAGCTTGTTCCACAAGCATTTAATCTGGCTGATAAATATCAAACACTTGTGATCATACTCCTTGATAAATACCTGTCTGAAAGCTGGTACCAAGCAAAGCGATTTAAAGATGGAAAAATCAAGGTAAGCCGAGGACAGATACTCTCTGAACCTGATCTCGCTAATCAGCTCGAGTTCAAACGCTATAAAATTACGGTTTCAGGAGTTTCCCCAAGGTCACTTCCCGGATCAAAGGGAGGGGTATATCTCGCAAACAGCGACGAACATGATGAAAAAGGCTATTCTACAGAAGATCTTTATGCACGAAAACAGATGATGGACAAGAGAATGAGGAAATACGGAGGAATAATTTCTGAACTTCCAGAACCTAAGCTTTATGGACCGGAAAAGGCAAAAACAACTATTATCTGCTGGGGGTCACAAAAGGGACCAATTATTGACGCACTTGAGAAGCTAAATAACGGAAAAAGCCGTATAAATGCATTGCACTACTCTTTCGTTTATCCGATTGAAATAGAAACCATAAAAAGATATGCAAAAAGAAACAAGCTGATTGCAGTTGAAAATAATTATTCAGGCCAGTTCGCCAAGCTTATCAGGTGTGAAACAGGGATTGATATAAAGACAAGAATAACAAAATACGTTGGAACACCATTTTTTAAGGACGAGCTGGTAGAGATTTTAAAAACAAAAATTTAGATAGCAGGTTATTCGAAATTTCTAAAAGCTAAAATATTTATGTATTACTAGAACAGATGGCACAACTCGAGGACTTCAACACAACAGTAACCCCAACCTGGTGTCCAGGATGCGGGAACTATGGCATCTGGAACAGTCTAAAACAGGCACTTTCGGAGATGGAACTCGAACCGTATAATACAGTTCTGACTTACGACATAGGCTGCAGCGGCAATATGGCTGACAAGGTCAACACTTACGGCTTCAAATCACTTCACGGTCGAACTGTAGCTGCTGCAATGGGAATCAAGATAGCAAACCCTGAACTGACAGTCATCGCGATCGGCGGAGATGGTGGCGTTATGGAGGAAGGAGTAAATCACCTGATGTGGGCTGCAAGGAGCAATTACAACATTACAGTACTAATGCATAATAACCAAACATTTGGTCTGACAACCGGCCAGCCGACAGTAACTACAGAAGAAGGAAACCCCGGAAAAACGGCTCCCTTAGGAATAGTTGAGAATAACATTGTCCCTGCACAACTGGCACTGATCTCAAACGCTTCTTTCGTAGCTAAAACTTTTGCAGGAAATCCAAAACAAATGGTAAAAGTAATGAAAAGTGCTGTGGAACACAAAGGATTCTCTTTTGTAGAATTTTTACAGCCCTGCATCACATTTAACAAGCTGAATACATTCCAGTGGTTCCAGGAAAGAGTGTTTGACTTAGCCGAAAGGAAGAACTATGACGCTTCAGACTGGAAAAGAGCTTTTGAAACAGCAAGTGATGTTGAAAAGAAGATCGCCACAGGAATAATCTACCAGGATAAAAAGAGTATCCCCTACTCCCAGAGACTGGTTCAAAGAAAAGGTGAAAAGAAGACCTTGGTTGAAGAAGTAAAAGAATACTCTATAATTCAGATGATCAGGGAGTTTGAGTAATCCTTGCTACTATCTCGCCTCATGATCAGCTATAGTTGTAAAACTTAATCGAAAATCCTTGTCCTGATCACCTTCTCCGGTAAATCCTGAAAATTCAACTGAACACTCGCATTCAACCGAATACCTATTCTCTCCTGCCTTTGTAAACTTCAGCTTCATCCAGTTTAGAGGGTTGTGTTCAAACAAATATAGCGATCCATCTCCTCCATCATGAAACTTTTCTCTGAGTTCCGTTGTAAATCCGTCTAAATCTTCAATTCTTTCAATTCCCAAATCAAAGTCGCTAAATCCCAATGAAACAGGAGTTTTATTTCCCCCATCCTCTTCTTTCTGCTGGAACTCTTCAAATTCAAATTTCAGAGTCCACAACACCTTACCATCTACCTCTCGGCTTTTTATAGTACAACCTTTCACGATAAGATCTTCTACACTGTAGTTGGCCATCTTTATTTTAAATAAATTAAAATAGACACATTAAACCTTTATTTTCCCATCTATCCACCACTCTAAAAGCTTTTGAATTGAAGGCGCTATCCAAGTTCTGCTGTCATTTTCATGATCCCAGACATATACACCTGTTTTACTGATCTCCCCTTGAATAATAGCATAGGCTAACAGATCCCCTGCTCCACCCGAATCCCCAAAGAACAGCAGACTGTCAAAAGGCATAAAGCTTCTAAGAATATTTTCGTCCGATCGGAATCGTTCATTATCTTCTAATATATCTTTGACCGGCCGGATTATCCTTGTCTTCTCTACTTCCAACCCATCTGTATTCTTCAACAGTTCTCTAAGTTCTTCAGGAAGTTTCACACCAAGCTTATCCTCAAGAACATTTATATCCTTTTCTCCGGCACCATCGAATTTTTTTACTTCAAATTTTTCTGAAAGTGTACCTAATATTCTATCCCACATATGTATAAATATGTAAAAAGTTAGATAAAGTCAGCAAAATACAATATTAGACAATAGCATCATGTCCCCTCAACAACGACTTTTTGGCTTCTTCCGGTTCTTTCCTTAACCAATCTAGCGTCAGAAAGGCAGCCAATACATTCATTTGATGTTCAGAAACTAACTTCTCAAGACTGTAGCCCTCCACTTCAATATCAGGTACAACTTCACTTTCGAGAAATTCTACCAATCCATTTTTAATCACTGGGGTAAGCATCTCGACCTCTCTCATCAATACCTCTAGATTCCTTCCTTCGTAAACTCCTGGAAATCGTTCTTTGATTTTAATTTTTATTTCTTCTGAATTCATTGTATTATTTATAATAGTTCAAATTCGTGTCTTTGTAAAATGATCAAATCGCACAACTTTCCAGATGGCTCAAAACTATTTCATAAAAAATCTACCCAAGAAGAATTTTCAAGTATCACTCTCGTTATTCCTGCAGGAAACCGTTATGAAAACTCCGCAAATGCAGGCATCAGCCACCTTATTGAGCATCTCCTCTACTTTAGTCCACAAAATAATCAACCAGTCGAGAAATACGGTGAGTTACTACATAGGTATAACATCCATATTTACGCTAAAACAACTTATGAATACATACTTATTACAGTCTCCTGCATTCATAGATACATCGAGCAAGCTATAAAGGTAATTTCTTTGATCTTATCTGAAATAAATATTGATAACGCCATTCTCGAACGGACGAAAAATATAGTTAGAACTGAAATTCGTCAAAGGAAAGACTTCCCTGATATACATATACAAGATCTGTTCAACGAGAGAATCTGGCAGAATTCGAGCTCAGGATTCAAGTACCCGACAATAGGTACCTATCAAACTGTCTCTAAACTTTCGGCAAGTCAAATATTATCTTTCAGAGATAGAATTCTGAGACATCCTCTATATATAGCGGTCGTGGGAAACTTAGATTCTGGAGGGGTAGCCGAATATATCAACAAAAACATAGCAACCCCTAGAGTGAGTCAGCTTGGATCAATAGAAGATCGGCCTCTGGAAGAACAAGACTCGGAAGTTATCAGCCATAAAAACTTTCATTCGCATGTCTGGGTAGAGAAGACACTACACTTACAACTGGACTATCTCCTTGTTGGTTTTCCATTTTATATAGAATACTCTTTTGAGAATATTCTGAAACTAAGAACATTAATCAATTATTTACAAGTACTGATTCATCAACAGCTTACCAAAAAACTTGGTTCTGTATACAATCACTTTGTACACCTGCACAAACTGCTTGATCATACTTGGATCAAAGTTCTGCTCCCGATAAACCCCATTTTGATCGACACAACACTAAAAGAGTTTTTTTCAATTATTTCAACAATTGGAACTGACGAGAAGTTATTTCTACTAGCTCGAAAAAAAACACTTAATGATATAGTACATTTGAAAAACCTACCCTACTCTCAACTTCTAGCCGAAGCAGCATTTTATGGTACAGAACTCAATGAGGAAAATATTTCGAGCGACTTCATCCAAAAGAATATAAAGCAAACAGAGCTGGCAACCATAGCTAGAGAAATACTTGTTAAGGAAAGGTGCAATGTACTTGCTATGGGAGCAGACATTAATCTTGAACTTATTAGCAATAATATAAACCTAATCAAATAATCGCAATTTAATTAAACATTCGTCACCCAACCAGACTTCTCCAGTAAAAAAAGAACTTGTTAAATAAGGGAAGTGATGTTCTATAATTTAGATGATCAGGGAGTTTGAGTAATTATAGTTAATCTGTTCCCTACCTAAATGCTGCTCTTATGGTTGCAACATCAAAATTACTCTCGATAAAGAACCCTATAGCGTGTATAAGATCACGAATATTTTCTGGGCTAACTACCGTCTTTTCAAATCCAGTTGCGCCGACAAAGCCTGCCGGATAAGGATACTCCCCTACCTCATCCAGCCTAACAACAACTTTCTCTCCAGTTATATTTACCACTACCCGAAAACGCTCACCATTATCTCTCCGAAAGTCAAATGCCTGCACTCCGCCTATTTCATAAAGCTGGTCCAAAGACAGAGCTTTGCTCGAAAGCCAATACAATCTTTCCCCAGCACTATCCATATCTCGAACAAGAAAACCATAGTTTAAACGTGAAGCATCAAGTTTGAAATGCAAAAGCCCCACTACTTCAAGCTTAGCTCCTCTAATGAAATCTACTGTAAATGGACCGGCACGGAAATTTCCGGTTCTTGCTTGGATGGGACCTGCTTTATCAGGTATTAAAGCCGAAACTTGCTGCGATGGGATATAGTCAAACTCGAGAACTGTATGTATAGCTTCGATTTCCATGGCTTAATCTATGCACTAATGTTTCTGAATTATCTACCTTTGATTTCCCATAAACAAAGCCCTTACCGCTTCTACTCCCTTCAATTTCATCACCAATTCTACATCTCTAAGTCTTTGCCGGATTAAAAACTTGACTTCTTCTCCATTCGACCATTCCCAAATACCAATCGTAAGGCCTAACCCTAATATAGAATAAGAACTTAGGGCTATTATTTCCAATCCTACTACTTTAGAACCTAGGATAGTTCTTACTAGTATTGTCTCTAGCCGTCTTCTCGTTGCAGGATCTCTTCTGGATATGAATTGATCAAATACTTGCTCAGACTTTGCCGTATCTCTCGTTTCACACATCCAGCTGGTAAATCGATGTAGTAGCTCCATTATTTTACTAAATATGGCAGATAACCCTGATTATATCAGCAATCTATACAAAACCTCAAGTCAGAACTGTACAGAGCCTTGTGGAACAACATAATAAACATCACCATGAAGTACTCTCACAACAATCCCAGAAAGAATTTCCTGAACAAACATATACTTGCCTGAAAAAAAGGGAACAGGACCAGAGCCATTCCCTCCTAAAATAAGCCTATCCCCTCCCCAGCCGATAACAGATATAGTTTCGTCCCAATCTCCGGTTCCTGCCACTGGAACCAGAGGAAATAGAGAAGTACCTTCCGACAATACTACATTAACTGTTCGAGGTACTCTCGTAGGTTCGCTGTCCATAAAATCAATCCGCTAATAGTAACATTGTAAAACGCCTGGAAACGTACTCCATTACGAGTTGCTAGTAGAATGCGGCCTTCCAGGCCGCATCTGTCAGTGCTGATAATTATAGCTGACTATATATCAGTGCAGAATCATCCAGTTGAAACCAGACTCTACTACAAGCCTGCATTTCCAACAATATAACAATATCGCAAATAAACAATTCAAATCCTTCCCTACTTATGTTAAACTATTTCTACATAACTTTTCACCCATTCTACATGGCCCAGCTAAATATCTCCCAGGCAAAAAAAGTCCTGGACAAATTCTGCATACTTATCCTTGATGAAAAGCACGCCAAATGCCTACAAATCTCAGGAAGAGCAATCAAAGAAAGAAAACTTCAGGCAAAACTTCCAGTCTGGGATGACAAGGCCGGCTATTTCAGAGGCACATCTGGTGGAGGGATATCGGATAAACAAAGGGTTCGGGAAGAATACAAGAAAAAATTCTTCAAAGAGGTTCTCGGCGAAATATCTGCAGAAATCCTGTCCGTTGGAAGCAAGAAGCTCATCATCATGTGCCCAGAAGAAGATATATCACTTGTCACGAGGCTTTTGACCTCAGCTCTCAGAAACAAACTCGCTGGGTTCAAGGGCGGCAATTACGTACGGAAAGGAGTGAATGCTATCATAGAGACCGCACTTGAAATCGTTTAAACAGGAAAAAACCTTATTGAATTGAGAAGCTAATAATTACAAACAATAACCCCCTAATCATAACTTTTACAACAACAGCTTTCGCTCTTTGTTCTTAAGTTTAAAGATTGAATGACAATAGCTACCTGGTGGAAAAATTGATTTCTATAGAAAACTGGTTACATGATTCTTACATTCTACTCACTAGGAGTATACCTTTTCACAACCATTTTCACGTCTACAGCCCAAACTCCGTTCTCTTTCACAAAAAGCGGGTTTATATCAAGTTCTGATATCTGAGGAAAGTCCAATATCAGCTGATTTATGTTACGAATGACTCTTTTTACCTCCTTCAAGTCGTAGTTCTGCCCTCTCGCACCTTTGAGAACCTCACTGATTTTAGTTTCTCTGATAATTCCTGAAACATCGCGCTCCATTAGAGGAATGATTCGAAGAGCTACGTCTTTGTAAATCTCAGTATATATGCCGCCCATCCCAAAAAGCAGAGTGTGTCCAAAGCCATGTTTGCGCAGGATTCTCTCCCCTCCAATTTCTGTAAATTGTGCGTCATCTCTTTTGACACCAACGATAAGCTCAACAGCACCTTTGACAAAATGCTGTACTTGCAGTTTATAATTTGTCAGTTCTAGTTTCGTGCCTAATTTTTCTAACGATACTAGAGCCTCTTCCAGTTCATTTTCACTACGGATGTTTAGCCTGACAGCATTTACGTCCGTTTTATGCAAAAGTTCAGGGTGAATCAACTTCATTACAAGAGGATATCCCAAGGCCTCTGCACTCTTTCTTGCCCCTGCTATATCTTGAGCAAAGTAGGATTCGAGTGAAGGTATCTTATATTCTTTCAATAACCTTTCAACATCTACTAAGTCCGAAACCTCATAGCTTTTCTCCATCATCTTAGAGAACTTCTCCTTGTTCGTACTCAGAATTGCTCTAAGTTTGTGTTGTTCCCTCTTCCCTTCTCTTGAATGCTCATAAAAATAGGCTAAAACGTCAATAGCATCATTGGGATACCTGAAAAATGACATATTATTATCACGAAATACCCCGAGTCCCTTATCAAGACCTTTCCCACC
>Ga0180007_10001654_pt1 | contig 28914 bp, 38 predicted proteins | sample MM_PC_MetaG_FD_121122 | JGI IMG/M metagenome (GOLD analysis project Ga0180007, IMG submission 121122) | Groundwater microbial communities from the Aspo Hard Rock Laboratory (HRL) deep subsurface site, Sweden - MM_PC_MetaG | ecosystem: Environmental > Aquatic > Deep subsurface > Groundwater... | reverse complement strand
CAACAAGCTGATAGTGAATAAGCTCATCCTTCGGTGCGCAGTTATGCGCTTTCACCCGTAGGTCTTATGCGGTATTAGCCATCCTTTCGGATGGGTATTCCCCGCCAAAGGGTAGATACTTATTTTGTACTCAGCCGTTCGCAGCTTACTGTATTGCTACAGTTCGCTCTACTTGCATGCTTAAAGCACGCCGCCAGCGTTCATCCTGGACCAGGATCAAATCCTCAAATAGTGATAATTTATATCTATGACGATAGGATATAAATATCATTGACGTTTCCAGTCGAATCTTGATTGTCAAAGTGCTTAAAGAAATGAAAAAACCCACCAGATTGGTGGGTTCACCTAATTGGCTATTCAGCCATCTGGTTACTTACGTATTCATTTGTGGATATAAGATACCAAATTTCTGAGGCTTAGTCAATGAGTTAAATGATAATTTTTAATTAATTTGTAGTCGAAGTTGGACTGGGTAAAACTGGAATGGAAAAATCTTTAATTTGAACAATATCTGAAATCGTTGAGTTAACATTGTCCCACGTTCCTTTTACTCTTACTCTATGACCCACCTCAATATCGGAAAGTGAGATAACACTCATTACTCTATCAACTATTTTTGTGGTATCCAAAACCGACACTGTCTGGTCTCCTCTTTGAGCACTTTGTATCACAAATCCACTATCAGTTACTGAAGTTACTACTCCAAAAAATACTCCATACCTTTTTTGGACCGAAATATTTCTTACAATCATTGCTTTAATTTGAGTTCTTTCTTCGTTTTGCCACCTACCCACTACAGAGACTAAATCATTAATCGAAATCTCATTTAAAGAGGAAGTTCCCCAAAATTTTCTTCTAAATTTAGTCTTTGAATCTGTAATAACTGTATATGTTTTTTCATCTTTAACTATAGTTAAAGTTTCGTCACCTATTGCAACAACCTCACCAGTACCAATTGCTGCTCTTTTTCCAGTAAAGTTTTTAACTTTTTCTTTAATATTCTGTTGGACCCCTAAATCAGGATTTTCTATTTGAAGATTATTTTCAATTCCTACTGGTACCTTTTTTTCTTTTTTGTCCCAAAAAAAAGCAAGTTTTGGAGTAGATAACCCTACAAAAAAGGCGCCTGCCAAAAATAAATTAATTGTTTTTTTATTCATATTTTTAAAAACTCTCTAGAGTAACTGTTAGTTGTTTTTCAATATAATTTCCCAGACTATCATTCATAATAATAGTTAAAATATTCTCCCCTTCTTCAAGTGTAATATTAACTGAAAAATTACCACTCTTGTCAGCTTTAGTTTCTTTGTCATTAATAAAAATCTCAGCACTAGCCACAGTTGTTCCTTTTATGGTTAGAAGAGAACTAGAAACTGTATCCATATCTTTTGGAGATACAATATCAAGAAATATTTCTTCTGTTTCTGGAAGATTTTTGTCTACTACCTTTATTTCTTCTTCATTTTGAGTAACTTTTTGGCCTGAAATCTTTTCAAATTTTTGAAATAGATTTTTATCAGGTAAATCTGAAAAGATAACCAGTAAAGCTAAAAATACAAAAATTAATCCAGATATTACAAGAAGAAAATATTTTGGCTTAACGGTCATGCTTTTATTATTAATGGTTTTTAATAAATAGTCAAAACTACTTATGAATCATTATTATTTTTTGAAAAATAATAATTTCGGTGTTCCGAAAGATAATTCTCTTTCGGAAACATTAACCTACTTTCAGTCTAAAGTATAATAAAAAAGAAAAAGTTCAAAGGAGCAAAAAGAATAAAGATTCCAAAAATTAAGGTTTAATCACTTTCTCGGAACGACCACCCATGCTCTCATTGAAATACCCAGGGTTCCAATGCGAACTGACGTTCAAACCATCATCCGGGCGGAAAGCGGCACAAAAAACCCCACCTCTATGACAAGAACCCAAAAGTCTTGACCAAGTTGATCCTTCATCAAAATACTCACCAGTTAACAATTTACTGATTTGGCCTCCAATTATATAAGTTATTAAAGATTGTCCTTGTTTTCTTTCTTTCTTGAATTTTTCTTTCAATTCCCTTTGGGTAGTATTTCTATTTGGGGCGTCAACTGAAACTTCAACCCAGAGCCAACCGGAATTATTAATTGCCTCCTCAACTGAATTTTCTTTTTGAACTGCACAGCTCTTCATTTTGGAAAACATTTTTCCTAAATCCACTCTATTCACTCCTTCTGGAACAAAAATAGCCATATAACCTTTCCCTCGTTTTTCCAAAATTTCTTTGGCGGTTAAAGGAAATTTATCAACAATAATATTTTTTTCAATTCTTTGACCTGCTTCTTGCCAAAAACTACGCATAAATTGAGTTAGAAGCTCAGAATTAGTAGGTTTATTTTTATATTCACTTGTAGCCTCTTCTAGACTCAAGGTTTGTTCTGAAGTCGGAAAAGGAATGTCTTTTCCACCATTAAGTTTACGTAAAATTCTTGCCCCAGCTGAAAATTTGGGATTTTCCATTCTTTTCCCTTCTCTATCCAAATAACCCAACATGGACAGATTTATACCACTTCAGATACATATTTGTCAAACTACTTATGAATCATTATTATTTTTGCCTTACTATCTTTTTTCGATACTTTTTCAAAACCACATTTAATATAAGTTGATATCGCAGCAAAATTATCAAAATTGGTATTTACCCAAAAAATATTAGCTTTAGTTTCTTTATAAGATTTAGTTTTTTTATACCTTTTTATAGCTTCTTTTAAAAAAGAGTAAGATAACCCTTTACCGCGAAATTCTCCATATATTCGTAAAGCAAGAGTAATTCCATACTTTTGAGTGTTAAACTTAATACTATATCTTTTCTTTGGAATAGGTTTTTTAGTAAACCAAATTATTCCAGCTAGTTCTTGATTTTTTCCAACTAATGAATAGTAAAAACGTTTGTGTTTATCTTTTTTAAAAGTTTTTAAGTTCTTATACCTTTTTTTATCCTGAGTAAATCTCAAGACTAAATCATCCTTAGAAGAATAATAAATAAGTCTATTTATATGACTTAAACTTATTCCTTTTTTAACCTGCACCTCCACCTCCTCCTCCTCCCTTTTTCCATTTAGCTTTGGTCAAAATAGGTGCATAAACGTCATCTTTTATATTAATTAAAAGGTTCTTTAATTCTTTTTTAGTTGGAACTCTATCCTGAAACTCAATTTTAGGTATATCTTTTATAATACATAAAGGCATCATTTCATCTGCTTCACCCATTTCAAGTACAGCAGAGACCGCCAGCGCTTCTGAAATATTTATTTGGGACATCTTAAGTACTCTTCCAAAAATGTCTTTTTTACCTCTGTAATCATATAGTCCTTTAAAACCACAAAAAGAAATTGAAGTACCTACAATTCCCCACTTTAATGGAAAGGTTTTACTATCTGTAATAATTACTCCAACCTTTTTCAAGTTGTAATGTTTCTTTAAAAATTTCCAAATATCATTAGCTACTTTTTGAATGTCTTTGGGCCAAAGAATAAAATGATCGTCTGCGTTAGATTCATCAATTCCTGCATTAACTGCAACTATATTATTCTTAACAGTGAGCATAATATCATATTTGGACTCTGTAGGATTAACATATAAATCAGCTTCTTTTTTAACAATGTTATGTTTCTCCGATCTTTCTTCTGTAAATTTCTTCATTACTCTCCCCTCACAAACGCTTATTATTTTCGAAGTAACCACCAAAACAGATTCTTCAGGAAGTTTACTCACATTTTTGGAAATAAATTCAAAAAGATTATCTCCAACTTTCACTAAATTAGTTTTTATAGGCTTAACTATCATTTTTGTACATTAACTTTTTTTTATTAAATATTTCCATTTTATTTTCTTTTTTAGGATTTAAACACATCTCAACTGCTGCTTTATGGGCAGGAAAAATGTTTTTAGGAAGTTTATTAAATAAATACCACTCCCAACCTTCACATTTATCTTTCTCCATTAATGCAACTTCACCTTTATAGTCAGTGCAAAGGTAAGCAAAATGGACAAAGGTGTTATCAGAATACACATCTCTTACTACTCCAATATATTTAAAATTATTTGAAATAAGACTTGTTTCCTCTTTTAATTCTCTTTTTACTGTTGCTTCTAATTTTTCGTTTCTGTGTGCTCTACCACCTGGAACACCCAAAGTCCCTGCAGCAAAACAATTTATTCTTTTACCAAGTAAAACTTTATCTTTTTTCTTATTAAGAACAACTACCATTGTTCCTACAAATTTTTCATCCATTTTTTCCATAATTTGGAGTATATCAGAATCAAAAACCTTTTAATCTATCCTTATAAAATTCAAAAATACTTCTATCTCTTATTTGAATAAACTTTCCTTCATGGTTGCTAGAGTTGTCTTTTTTTAAAACTTTATCTATTTTTTCAAAAGGAATCCACTCCAATTTAAAACCTTTATCTATTTCTCCTTGTTCCAATTTACTTTTCCCAATTTTTCCAATTACTTTTCCTACAAATACATAACTTATTTGTATAAGTTTAAACTGATCACGCCATTCAATAATAATTCCTGATTGATCAAGAATCTCACACTTACACCCAGTTTCTTCCATTACTTCCCTTTTAAAAGCTTCATTAATAGATTCGTCTTTTTCTACTCCACCTCCAGGAAGTTTGTGATAATTTATTTTTATAACATTAAGAAGCGCAATTTTTCCATTATTAATTAAAATTCCACGAGCAGCTTTTCTTATTGAATAATCATTAATATCCCCCATTTTGTGATTAGGATCAAAATCCAAATCAGAAATTTCTTTTATTAATATTCTTTTATCCATATATCTACCAAACAATGCCGCTCTAATTCCCAATTATCCCATAACCACTATCCAAATTCAAAGCTAAATGAGACAAATTTGAAAGGTGCCTTAAAACTTTTGATATAATCTTATAATGAAATTGAAAAGAATATTAATTACTGGTGATGACGGTTATAATTCTGTCGGAACCCGTACATTGGCTCACCTCTTAAAGAAAAAATATGAAGTAAATATTGCAGCAACACTCAGGCAACAATCGGGCACTGGAGGTAAAATCAGCTTAACTAACAACATCCCATGGGGTGAAGAAAAGGTTGAAGGTGTTTCTGCACTGTGGGTTGACGGAAGTCCTGCAGATGCAATTGAAGTTGCGCAAGGCTATTTTAAAAAACCCTTTGATTTTGTTATATCGGGAATTAATTATGGTGAAAACGTAGGTTATTCACTTGTTTCATCTGGTACTTTCAGCGCAGCAGTTAGAGCAATTGGTGTACAACTTGCACCAAAAGCTATTGTTTTAAGTTGGCAAACTACAGCTAACAATTTTTTTATTAAACACAAGGTCAAAGACGACTTATCGAGTTTCCTTAAATATCCAGGTGAAATGGCAATAAAACTAATTGAGAAGTGTATTAACAATAATTGTTATGGAAAAGAGTTAGTAAATATCAATTTTCCAAATACACCCACAGATAAAGTTAGGATAGTAAAACCTGCCAGAGATATTACTCGACTTTGGAAGTATCCGCTTGATATTGATAAAAAAAGAAAGTTTGCCCATCAGCCGAAAGAAACTTATAGTAGAAATTTAGAAACAGAAGTTGAAACCGATGTCGGTGCTCTTCATAAAGGCCATATAACAATCACGCCCTTGAATTATCTTTCCTAGTTTTGATCTTTTCAAGATAGACGTTAATTCTTTTTTTTCTTAAGTATTGGTTGACCAGACCGGTATAGAACTATTTGATCCCATAATCAAATATTCAGTCTATTATATCTATATCTTGAATGCCAAAAAATAATACGAACTTGCATCTTCCTGTTAAACTTATAAATAAGGAAGAAGGTGATAATGATGTTGATTAAAGTTATAGATAAGGGAAAAAAAGTTGAGATAAAGTTTCAGGGAAAAATTAACATGACTCAAGGTGTGAAAATAACTAAGAAAGATGCTCAAAAATTAGCAACAGTATTGTTAAAAAAAGAGGGAAAGTTTGAAACAGAATAAAATTTAGTCAAAATTAACGAAACCAATACTTCTTTGCTGAGCGAGTTAGTCTAGACCTAAAAAGTTCGAACCGTCCCCTTTGGTGGTAATTTTTAAGGCTATTTTTATATGCTGACCACCTGGAACGACGTTGGAACTTATTATGCTAAAAATAGATATTGTAAATTTCTGTAGTTTGATAATTATTGACTTTTATTCATTAATATGTAAAATGTTGAGCAATGTCGAAAGTTGAAATTTATATAGACAATCTTAATGAAGAACAAGATAAAGCGTGTTACAATTGTTCAGTCCGTGGGAATACTTATAGAGCAATGATTCCTTTTCCAGTTTGTAAATTAGCTCAACTTGAGGAAAATTTAGAAAAAATACCCACCCATGAAGAAGCTGTTGAACATAAAATAGATACGAGTGAGATTCCTCAAGGGTGTCACAATGGATATATAAATCCTTCTTCTCAACCAATGCGTTCATCTACCTAGATATTTAGTAAAAAAACTATAGCTGACCACCTGGAACGACGTTGGAACTTATTATACTAAAAATAAATATTATAAATTTTTTTATTTTTACAATAATTTTCATTATTATTGACTTCTATTAATTAATATGTAAAATACTGAATAATGACAACTGAAATAAGGATCGGGATAGAGAGTAAGAGAGGAGGGCCAAAAAAGACGTGTATTGGATGTAATTGTGTGAATGAAAATAATGAACATCCAAATAAAAAATATCGTGATTCGACTTGTACATTAGCTAGATTAGAGTTAGCGTTAAGTAGGATACCTACTAATAAAGAGGCTACAGAAGCTGAAATAGATATTGATAGTATTCCAAAAAATTGTCTTAATGGATATATAAATCCCAGTTCACAATTTATGCGTTCTCCTTCTAAAGAAGCTTTAACAAAAATAATTAAAATAGCCAGAAGAGTGGTTTAATGGATATATAAATCCTAATTCACAATTAATGAGTTTCTCCTTACAAAATAATTAGTAAAAAACTATAGCTGAGCATCTCGATCTAGGCCTATTTAGACCTTATAACTATTTATCAATCTCTTGAGATTTTAGATATTCAATAAATTTATCAACAATTTTCCATGTTTTCATCATAATGTCAACTCGCTTTTCTCCTGCAACCGAACCGTATGTGCCATGACGTTGATCTCCTGCAGCCGTCTTAATTTCGTTAATCTCATCTTCGTTAAAGGCCAGGGCTTTTATTGTATCTTTCCACCCTTTAGCTTTATTACCAGATTTCATGAAGTGATTCATAATAGTTTCAGCTACACGCCTACAATGAAAGAAAGTATCCAAAGGTTTTTTGATTGCGTCTCTAAGATCTTTTAATACCATATAAAGCTCTGGATTTTTTAAAGCGAGTTGAAGCGTATCTTGGTAATTTAATGGCCTATTTTTTTCATCTTGAGTAATCTTCACAACTTCTGCTCCAAAAACTTCGAAATATCCTGTCTGGGGAATATAAACTGAGGTTATTTCTAATGAATAAGAATAGCCTTTCAAATAACCATAGGTGTCAACCATAGTATGGGCAAACATTTCCACTGTATTTTTAAGGTCTGTTGGGGAATATTTACTATCAGAATCTAGTTCTATGTTAACTTGGGAAACAATTATAGATACTTTTATCGTACCTTTAAAATCAGCATCGTTTGCTCCCACCTCTCCTTTAACTTCTGGCAATGTTATATTTGCTCTTTCTGGATAAACTTTTCCTGTAAAAATGTATTTCATAAACTAATTTTAAATTTAAAGTGGATACACTGCTTGGCTGAGCGAGCCGGTCTAGACCCGTTTAGTCCTTATAACTTATTTTTTGTTTCAATAGCTGAAAGCAACTCTTTGCTCACTTTTAAAACATGATTTGCCAAAATTCTTAGTTTTAATACTTTAGGAGGGAAACCTCCAATTAATATTCCTTCGTTTGCAAATTGATAGCCAAAATCTATTTCGGGGTCAACATGTGAACCGCCATCTTGCTGAGACGCTATTTTAATAAACTCTTCATTACTAATGCTTATTTTTTCTGTTCCTGAGGCAAAAAACAGAGCTTTTAGATGTTTTTTAAGTGATGTGGTTTTTATCCCAAAAGGAGAGTCTATAACAACTTTAGGCATAAAGCCGTACTCCTGAGCCAGACTAAATAAAAGTGGTTTATTAGTAGGAGTTTTTATAACAAGGATTCTCAAAATTCCTGACAGCGTTTTCGAGTATTTGAAATCTCCAGAATTCACTTTTTGAATTGCATCTTCCAATAGCCCTATTTGTTCTTTTAAATCAATTACGAGTTGTTCCTGTGTTTTTTTAACTTTTTTCATAGTTAAGTGTCCAATCGTGCTGGGAGGCAGGGATTCGAACCCCGATTAGCGGGTCCAAGGCCCGCTGTCCTACCATTAGACGACCCCCCAATGTCTATCGTTTTTGATATTTCTTAAGTATTATATCTGAAACAGCCTGTATTTTACTACCCATTAGCTTTTCTCCTTTTGTTTTCACTAACATCTGCCCCACATAATCTAGATTATTCCGTCTTCTAACAACTATATTTCTTTTCCAGTAAATTTTCAAAATTTTATTGGGTATGTTAAGTTTTTTTGACCAGAAGTTAATTATTCTTTTTAGATCTTTTTTTCTCGTCTCATGGACATAGATCTCAAAACCCATGTTTTGTAACCTATTACAAGAAAAATATTTCTCCATAAATTTAACAAAAACTAGTATCACTCGGTAATCAGAATTAGAAAATTTACAACTTGTCCCCTTTGAACCTTCAGATTCATATAAAGCAATACCATAATTGTAAAAAGGATCATTAAAATATTTTTTGTGAAGATCTAAAGCTTGAGATATTATTCTTTCTTTATTTCTCTGTCTAATAATTCTTGATGCTTCCGTTGCAATTTGGCGTTTTTCTAACCTCTTTTTTATTTGAATCTCAATATGTTCTTTTGTTAATGTAAGTCCAGCCAACACAAGCCAATTTTGAAGAGTTGATTTTGCAACAGGGATAATTTTTCTAATTTCACTATAACTTAATCCTTGTTTTCGCAGTCTAATGCATTCCTTAAATTTTTCTTTATTTTTTAATCTTACCGAACTTTTATTTATCATAATTAATGATACTTAATTGGTTCAATTACAACAAGAAAAAAGCCGATTAAAAATCATAGATTTAGAAAAAAATAAAAAGAATATTGAAAACTTCTTAAAATAACTATATATTCAAGTTCTAAAAATGAATGATATAAATATCATTTGCTTTCATGGCAAACCCTGTGCAGGCAAAGATACGCAGGCTAACAAACTAATAAGCACATTTAATGACTCAATTAAAATATCTACAGGTGAAATCTTCAGAGGTGCAAAAAGTAAAAAAGGAGATTTTGCAAAATATTATCTGGCCTTAGAAAAAGACATTGAAGTTGTAAATGCTGGAGGACTTATTAGAGATGAAGTAATTACACCCATTGTTGGTGAAGTAATAGAAAATAATATTTCTGAGGGAAAAAGAACTTTTCTCTTTACAGGCTTCCCCAGAACTTCCCCGCAGGTTAAAGAATTTAATAAAATGTTACCTAATCTAAATTCGAACCTAATTAAAGAAAAACATATTTTTTTGGATATATCAGACGAGACCGCAATAAAAAGATCTGAAATAAGAAAAGAGGGAGCGATATTTAATAATCAAAAAACAAGAACAGAAGATGAAACAAACGCTTTCTTAAAAAGATTAGAAGATTTTAAAGGTTTAACTCTCCCAATGATTAAACAAATAAAAAAATCTGGAAAATTAATAACAATAGATGGTGAAAAAACCATTGATGAAGTATCTTTTGAAACACTCGCCTCTTTGGGACTAATACAAACAAGTAAAGAAAGAAGATAATTTTTGTGAGCCCAGAAGGATTCGAACCTTCAACCGCTTCCTTAAAAGGGAATTGCTCTACCGTTGAGCTATGGGCCCTAATTAAACGATATTATAGCCTAATTTTTCCAGACTTTGAAGGAGAGTAAATAAATGTGACGCTACTGGGAGTCGAACCCAAATTTACACCTTGAAAGGGTGTCGTCCTAACCGTTAGACGATAGCGCCTTAAACTCCCTTGGATTTGTATTTTATCATTTTAGCTTTATTCATGCCAACTTAATAAACCATTCACAAGAGATATTTTTTACGCTAAAATGGTATGTTTATGGATACAAAGATTCTAGTAACTGGAGCTTTTGGGCAGATTGGAAGCGAACTTACTCCTGAACTTCAAAAGAAGTACGGCAAAGAAAATGTAATAGCTCTGGGCCATAAAAACATTCCAGAGGGATTCGATGGAATTGTCGAGACTGCAGAAATTAATGACTTTGAAACTTTAAAAGCATTAATTGAAAAATATCAAATAAAAACAATTTTTCACTTAGTTTCCATTCTTTCTGCAAATGGAGAAAAAAATCCTGATCTAACTTGGAAAGTTAATATGGGAGGCTTAAAAAACATTCTTGATCTAGCAAGAGACTATCATTTACAAGTATTCTGGCCTTCAACAATTGCAGCTTTTGGTCCCTCTACTCCAAAGGAAGCTCCACAACACACTATCATGCAACCTACCACAATGTATGGAGTAACTAAAGTTTCAGGAGAACTTCTTTGTAACTATTACTTCTTAAAATATGGAGTAGATGTAAGAAGTGTCAGATACCCCGGAATAATCTCTTGGAAAACTCCTCCCGAAGGAGGAACTTCTGATTATTCAGTTGCAATTTTCTATGATGGAATAAAATCTGAAAAATATGAGTGTTTCGTAGGACCCGAAACCACAATCCCATTAATGTACATACCCGATTGTATCAAAGGAACGATTGATATTATGGAGGCACCAATTGATAAAATTAAAATAAGAACTTCATATAACTTGGGAGCTTTAAGTTTTTCTGCAAAAGAACTCTCTGATGAAATAAATAAGCATATTAAAGTTGAAGTTACTTATAAACCAGATGCAAGACAGGCAATAGCTGATTCCTGGCCAAAAAGCTTTAACGATTCTGATGCTAGAGCTGATTGGGGCTGGAGTCACTCGTATACTCTAGATAAAATGGTCTCTGATATGATTGAAAACCTTAAAATTAAATTCTCCCAAGAAAAAAATGGTTAAATTAAACGCAAAGCAGCTCAGAAAATCTAACCCCACAGAAAAAGAACTAAAAAAGATAAAAAGAAACCCTATTTATTTTGTTTTAGATAGAATTATTGATACCTACAATATTGGTTCCCTTTTCCGCCTTGCTGACGCTATTGCAATTGAAAAAGTTTTCCTCTGTGGAGAAATGGAATATCCTCCATCTTCAAGAATCCATAAAGCAGCAGTTGGTACAGAACAATGGACTCCCTGGGAAAAGAAAGATTCAACACTTGAAACAGTAAAAGAATTGAAGAAAAAAGGTATCCAAATAATTGCAGTTGAGCAGAATTCTAGGTCAATTTCATACAAAGAATTAAAGCCTAATTTTCCCTGTGCGATAGTGGTTGGTAATGAAACTGGAGGAATGGAGCAGGAAGTATTGGATGAAGCAGATATTATAGTAGAGCTCCCCATGTATGGAATTAATAAATCATTTAATGTTTGGGGATCTGGAGCAATAGTTGCTTATAAAGTTATCGAAGAATTACTTTAATGCTTCGTCGATTGTGGCTTTAAGCATTTCAAGAGGAACTGCACCTGGAATTTGCCAAACCTCACCTTTTTTATTGACTGCATAAGAACCTGGTGTTCCTGCAACTCCAGCATCCTGTCCTTCTTGTATTTGTTTCTCAACAATTTCTTTAGTATCACCGTCTTTTACACAAGCGTTATAATCCGTTAAATTAACACCTGCCTGTGTTGCAAACTTAGGAAGGAGAGTTAAATCCAATCCATCATTTGATGTAGTTGTCTCAAGAACCAAATCTATAAATTTCCAAAATGCATCATTGCCCCCGAGTTTTGCTACACACTCGCTTGCTTCTGCCTCAGTTCTTGCTTTTTGGTGAAGCATATCTAAAGGAAATTGTCTATAAACTAAAGAAACCTTTCCACCATATTCCTCTACTGCCTGTTTGGCAGTTTCATGAAATATTTTACAGTAGGGACATTCCCAGTCGTCGTAGACAATAATTGCTACATCAGCGTCTTTATTTCCCAATATATGGTCTGAATCTTTAACTCCCGGAACTTTTTTAGCATCCTCTTTACTTAGCTTTCCTGTAGGATCAGTTGGTGCCTCTGCCGGTTGCCCATCAGCAACTTTTGGGCTAACTGTTTTTTCCAAATTTGCAACTTTTTGCCACAAAAAACCAACACCAAAAGCTAAAGCAATTATTAAAACTAATATAACTGGAAGTGCTTTTTCAAAAATTGAGGATATAGAAGCCTTTTTAGACATGCAGTCATTGTTAATTAATTAGAGGAAAAAGTCAAGATTGATTTTGATCTAAAAACTTAATTGCTTCCATCGCTGCAATACATCCCGACCCTGCAGCAACTATGGCTTGTTTATAATCTTTGTCCAACACATCCCCTGCAACAAATACTCCTCTTGTAGATGTACCACAATGAAAATCTTTAGCTAAAATAAATCCTTTGTCATCCATTTCAAGTTGACCTTTAAAGATATCACTGTCGGGTTTATGGCCAATCGCCACAAATAAACCATCTAACTTTAACTCTGAACTCTTATTATCTTTATTATTAAGAATTTTTACTGCTTCTAATCTTTTATCTCCAAGTACTTCTGTTACTTCAGTATTCCAAAAAATTTTAATCTTAGGATTATTTTTTATTCTTTCCTGCATAGCTTCAGTTGCTCTAAATAAATCTTTTCTATGAATTAAAATTACTTCACTTGCATATTTAGTAAGTATATGGGCCTCTTCCATCGCAGAATCTCCTCCCCCTACAACTGCAACTTTTTTATTCTTAAAAAATGGGGCATCACAAGGAGCACAGGTTGATACTCCTTTACCAATTAATTCTTTTTCTCCTTTTACACCAAGCCATTTAATCAAGGCCCCTGTTGCAATAATTACACTTTTGGTTAGATATTTATCATTTCCTGAAAAAATTTCAAAAACTTTCTTGGAGAAATCTACTTTTGTAACATATTTAGTTAAAACTTCTGCACCAAATCTTTCAGCCTGTTTTTTCATATTTATCATTAAATCAGGCCCTAAGATTCCTTCAGGAAATCCAGGGAAATTATCCACTATTGAAGTATTCATTAGCTGTCCTCCCCATTTTTCTCCTGCAATAACTAAAGTAGACAAAGCTCCACGAGTTGTATATATAGCTGCAGTAAAAGCAGAAGGCCCGGAACCAATAATAACTATGTCCCAAGATTCACCTTCTTTTGGTTTATTTGTAAAAAATTCTGACACCTATTTTATATGGTTGAGGTTGGAGGTACTCCTCCTCCCACACCATTATCTCCTTCCTCAGGAACACTACTAGGAGTCTGAACACCTGGTTCTGGTGTAGATACTGGTACTACTGGTTCCTGTACAGGTTGTACTGTTTCACCAGTTGTTGGTACAACTGGTTGAGGTTCTGGTGTAACTGGAACCTCAGGCTCTGGTGTAGATACTGGTTCTGGTGTAGATACTGGTTGATCATTAGTTGTAGGTACTACAACTGGTTGCGTTGGGTCTGTTGGGTTTGTATTATTTGGATCCAAATTAATCACCTCCTTTAAACTGCCTTTTTAATTAGCTCTTCGAATGTTTGTCTTCCTGAAAATCCTGTTTGCCTTCCCACTTCTTGACCACCTTTAAACATAAGGGTTGTGGGAATACTCATAACATCAAATTTTGATGAGGTTTGGGGGTTTTCATCTACATTAATTTTTACAATAATAGCTTTTCCTTCATAATCCTTTGCCAGCTCTTCAATAACTGGTTCAGCCATCTTGCAAGGACCACACCATGGAGCAAAAAAATCTACAAAGACAGGTAGAGTACTTTTAACTACTTTTTCTTCAAAATCTAAATCTGTTACGTTAATTACAGCCATTTTCAATGTTTTTACTATACAAGCCGCTCTAGCTTTAAGTCAATAACTATTTACATAAAAAAAGCAAAAACTAAAAGCAAAAGTGTCGCAATAATCAAATAATAAATCTTCCCTGTTTGGTCAAAAATTTCCTGGAAGTTTTTAAACCATCTATCAACTGAACCTTGGTATTGATAATCTTTAAACTGATCAACTAGAAGATGAAGATAAAATGCTATAACTATTCCCCTACCCAAAAGACTACCAGAAGAAGTCAAAACCCAAAAAGTTAAAACTGTAAAAATAATTTGGAAATAAACAGAATGGATTACTAAATCAACTCTTTCAAATTTTGTATCAATTAAAAGCCTTAGACATTCTTTATATTTTTTAGAATTAAATAAGAATTTAACTCTTTGAGAAGTTAGTTCATACGGCTTTAATAAAAAAACATATAAAAAATGATCCAAATAAGGAAAAAACATTCCGATTATTCCACCAAGCCAAAAAGGCCAGTAAGAAAACGAAAACCAACCTTTAAATACACTAACTAAAATAAAAAGAGAAAGAAAAAACGGAAACTGAAGTAATAATTCTTTTTTCATGTCAACACCTTTTATTATAAACAGACTTTACACTTCTTTAAATCAACAGACTCTTTATTAAACCTTACTCCTCCATTTACAAACTTTTGTTTTTCAACTACCTTATATACATTATTAAATATTTTTATTTGGCTTCATCTTTTTTTCTTTAGATTCTTTTTTAAGCTGAGTTAGCTTCCAAACAAATAAGGCCGGCCTGCTTCTTACTTTATTGGCATCTTTAACAAAATTTCTCGCTTTTTCAATTAGCCCTCTATTATTTTCTTTTGCAAGTTTTATATAAAAAGAAATGTTTTTAGGATCTCCCAATTCCATAGCCAAATCATATCCATACTTTTGGAATTCTTGAGAAATGTATTTATCCTTATCCCCCTTAAAACCTTTTAATACATCAGCAATTGTAGAAAAGCTTTTTACTTTTGGAGTGACTTTCTTATTATTCATTTTTAACTAAAAATAATAATTTATTAATTGCCTTATCAATAACTTCAATTAATATTTTCTCTTCCTCAGGTTCAAAATCTTCTAAAACATATTTTTCGCCTGGTTCTCTATCATTTTTTGCTCTTGCATCTACACCAATCCTTACTCTCCAATATTCTGTATTCTTTAGCTTTTCATCTACTGAAGAAATACCATTGTGTAGTCTTGGTCCAACTGCCTTTTGAATTTTAAATTCCCCAAGTGGAATATCCAAATCATCATGTACTATATATAAATCATTAAGGCTGATTTTGTATTTATCAAAAAGATTTTTAACAATTGAACCTGAATTATTCATAAAAGTATTAGTTTTTTTAACAATAATACTTTTTGGAATGTTTCTTTTTAGAAATTTATCAATAAAAATATAACCAGTGTTATGCCTATTATTAAAATATTTGAGTTCTGGATTACCTAGTCCAATAATAAGTTTGGTCATTCAGAAGTATTTTATCACTTAAGAAGTAATTAAAGGTACAAAATAATAAATTCCATATTCTTTTTTAGTTATTTTTTTCTTAGTTTTAATATATTTAGTCATTTCCCCTTTACTGTCTTTACCCATTGGAACTACTAATCTTCCTCCAACTTTTAATTGATCAAATAGTGTTTTTGGCACTTTCTTTGTGTTTGCAGTAATAATAATGGCATCAAACGGTGATTTTTCTTCCCAACCTTCTTCCCCTTGTCCAACTTTTGTATAAATATTTTTAAATCCCAATTTCTTAAAAGTTTTACTTGCCTTTTTAGCTAAACTTTTTATTCTCTCGATTGTAAATACTTCCTTTGCCAAAAAGGAAAGAACAGCTGCCTGATAACCTGAACCTGTTCCAATTTCTAATACTTTCTCGTTTCCTTTTAAATCCAAAAGATGAGTCATAAAAGCAACTGTATAGGGTTGAGAAATAGTTTGACCTTCCCCTATGGAGATGGCTGTATCCTCATATGCTAAATGTTTATCCTTTTCAGGAACAAATTCTTCTCTAGGAATCTTATTTAAAACTTCAATAACTTTAGGAGAATGAAGGTTATAGATTTTTTCTATATCCCTTATCATATCCAATCGAGAATTCATTTTTTTACATCTTCCTTAGATAATAAAATAATATTTTTTGTAGCTGTATAAAAGAAAACAGAAAACAAAAAGAAAGCAACAAAACCAGCAACTATATTATATAAATTGATAGTTCCGATAATTGTATTAAGATAAAAATTTCCAAGAAAATAAACAATTGTATTGGCTAAAATTGCTATAACACGAATTTCCGTTGGACCCATTTTCCCATAAGAAATCTTAAAAATTCCCTCAACATAAGTGGTTATATATATTAGTATCGAAAAAGATAAATATCCAACTAAAACTAAACTTGCCAACTTGTAATCAACAAATGGAGATAAACCTATTCCTAAAATAATAAATATTTCTGAAATGCAATCAACTATATGATCTAAAAAGAATCCGTACCTTGGTCTTTCTATATTTCTATAGCGTGCCAGAGTACCATCAAGACTATCACCAAACCAATTCATAATCAGGCCAAAACTTGCAAGCCATAAAAAGTTTTTATTAAAGTTAGTTAGAAAATAACTTACTCCCACCAATAAGGCTGCCAAAAAACCCAAAACAGTTAATACATCGGGATTTACCCATGGAGGCATTCTTTTGGCTAGAAATTGCAAGGCTGGTCTTTCTAGAAAACTTAAAACTGTATTATTAATTCTAATGTGTTTTTTCATTTCAAGAGTATTATATGCAAAAAATTACTAAAATAATAAATTTAAATGGAAAAACATTCCGGGAGAATTAACTTATTCTCTCCATTTCTCCCGGACAATCCTTTCTTTACTTTTGTTTAAAAAGCTTTATGCTTTCTTTGCAAGCTTTCTTGCAAACTTTCCAAGTACTGGTACTTCCCATTCTTCACCCATCCAAGCTTTGTAAATACACATTAACAAAAGTACAAATCCAATCACTAACAATAATCCTTTAAAAATTATTACTAATGGTGCCAAAATTATTGTTAACAATAATAAAGTTGAAAACCAATTCAGTACTAAAAATGAAACCCATCCAACTATCGATTGCATAGCATGAAATCTTACGAATGGGTCCTTCTCAAGAATTAGAAATATAACTCCTGTGATTGGACCTAATACATAAGCCAATGCTCCTGCTGTATTTTTCTTTAATCCTGTTCCTTTCAATTTAATCACCCCCTATTCCCATATCTAATCTTTTCAAAAACGATTTTGCCTGTCAATACTCTTGTGAAAAAAACTAAAATAACATCTTTTGACTAGTTATTTCTTCATCTATTGGTTTTTTAAGATTTTCTTCTTTCCAGATTCTTACTTTACCAAATACCCCATCATAACCGGGCTTTATTACAATATCACCATTTCTAACTTTTAATATACCCTCAGCAATTTTTTCACCTGCAGTTTCTTTTATTTTTTCTAAATCACTTTTCAAAAGAATATTAAATTCATTATCAAAGTTTGAAATAAGTCTCTCATACATCGTTTGAACAGCCTGACTTTGAACTCCTTTCATGAAAGATTCAGAAATAATTTCCACTAGCGGTACAATCATTACATAAGGAGGTCTATCAAAATCTTTATTTCTAATCCACAAAACACTGTTTGAATCTTTCTTAATTTCAGTTTGCGCTTCATCACCACGAGCCAATTCTTCAACTCTACTCATAACCCCTACTGTTAATCTTTTTCCACAAACAGGACAAATTAATCCTTTTTTTCTTGCTTCATTTGGAGAAAAAACAATATGACAGTTCCTGTGGCCTGTAAAATGATATTTTCCTTCCTCTGGATAAAACTCAATTGTTGAAGCAATCCTGCAATCCTTATCTTCCTGAGAGATCGCTTTTTTAATGTTTTGATAAGTTATTTTAGGAATATCAAAGATGGTTGCTTCTCGTCCCATTTTAGCTGGAGAATGAGCATCAGAAAAAGAAACTAAACTTCTTGTCTTTAGTTCTTGTACTCTCCAATTCATGGCAGGATCACTAGATAAACCAGTCTCAACTGCTTTAATATTTGTTGTCAACTCTTCAAAACATTCTTCCAAACTATCAAAACCAGAATTAGCACCAAAGACTGAAAAATGAGGTGTCCAAGCATGGGCAGGAATAACTAAACAATCCTCACTTACTGAAAGTGCAATTTCTAAAATATTTTTGGCTGTTAAACCTGTAATTGGCCTTCCGTCACTTAAAAGATTTGCTCCTCTAAGAGTCATTTCTTTGTTGAATTTTTCGACTACAGAAAGATTAGGGGCAAAAACTAATAGATGAACTCTTCTTCCTTTACCGCTTTTTGAATATATACAGCTTATCTCAGTTGTTAAAAGAAATTTAATATTAGAATCAGATTCTTTATATGAATAAATTCCCTCTCCTGTTTCTTTAAGATTAATTTGAAGTTCTCTAAACCACAAAGGATGAGTAAAATCAGAAGTAGTTACAAGTTCTATTCCCTTCTTTTGCGCCCATAAAGAAATTGTTGGAATATTCATTTGTGGAGAAACTGCACGCGAAAATCTGGAATGAAAATGAAGATCACTAATTATTTTCATAGTGCAAAAGATTGTATCACAACAAACAGACTAATTAAATTTTTGAAAAATACTAAAAATTTCTGTTAATATACAATAAAATATAAATGAAAATGAAAATGAAAAAGTTTTTTCCAATAGTTTTAATTTTTATTCTTGGTTTAACTATCAGATTCTTATCTACATATCCTGCAAATACAATTATCGGTTTTGACCAAGCAAGAGATTTATTCGATGCTAAAAAAATAATCTCAGGGGACATAAGAATTGTTGGACCCACGGCCGGAAATAATGCCAATCTTCACCATGGTGTTGCCTTTTTGTATTACATTATCCCCCCAATGGTTTTAGGTAAATTTAATCCTTTTTGGATAGTATTCTGGAATAGTATATTCAGTAGTTTAATTGCCATTGTTTTATACTTTTTTGCAAAATCTTTATTCAAAAGCAAAAAGGCAGGTTTTATTAGTGCATTTCTAACATCAATCTCTTTTTATTTAATTCAATATTCAGGTTGGCTATCAAACCCTACGGTTACTCTTTTTACAGTTCCTGTTTTCTTTTTTGGGTTGTGGATTTATAAAGAAAAGTTTAACTGGGGTCTCCCTTTAGCATTATTTTTCTTAGGATTATCTATACAGTTTGAGATATTTTTTATATATTTGATACCTATCTTTATACTCATATGGGTATTATTCAAACTTAAACTCCCCAATATTAAAACCGTTATTTTTTCAATTCTTTCTTTTTGTTTTGCAACATCAACAATGATTGCAACAGAAATAAAATTCAATTTTTCTGGAATAAAATCTTTAATCTCCTCAACTGGCAGCCAACAAGAAGTAAAAAACCAATTTCTAAAAGAATTTATTGAAAGATTTTTTAAAACATTTTCTGAAACAGTTTTTCCAAATAGTCTAAACTTTGGAATTTTTATTGGACTTTTACTTCTGGGATTTATTATCTTTGAACTTATTAATAAAAGAATAGACAAACAAAAAAAGAACGCTCTTCTTTTTGTAATGATTTATATGCTGTCTCCTTTAATTATGTTTCTTGTTGGATATCACAAAGCCCCTTGGTTTTTAATAGGACTTCCCCCTGCAGTTATACTTCTTTCTGGATATTTTCTTTCAAAACTAAAAAATGTCCTGCTTATTCCACTTCTTATTCTTATTACTTTCTTTAACCTTTCTTATATTAAACAAGGTTATGGGAAAGGGCAGGTTCTTTTAGAACCTGATTCATCGGCACTTCTATCTAAACAATTAGAAGTAATTGAATATACCTACCAAAAATCTGAAGACAAGCCTTTCTCAATAAACACAGTTACCAATCCTTTATATATAAACGCTGTCTGGGCATATAACTATTCTTGGTATTCAAAAAACTATGGCTATCTTCCGACTTGGCTCGGTGGAGATCAAGAATATCCATATAATACTTTAGAAAAACCAAAAGGAAATGAAAAAATGTTTTTTTTGATTGTCGATAATTCAGGTAGAATTCCTTTAGTTCATATACTAGAGGCAGAAAAATGGGCAGGGAAAGAAGGAACCTTAATAGAAACAAAGGATTTTGAAGGAATATTGGTTAGTCAATATTTTTTTAAATAGTTTTCCTTCTACAAAGAGAAAAAAGAAATAAAAAGAAGTCTAATATCCAAACTACACTTTTTGCATCTCAAAAAGTTTTTTTAATTCCTGTAAGTTGTTTGAGTCTTTAGCTTTCTTGTCATCTCTAAATCTAACTAATCTTGGAAACCTTAAGGCAAGGCCAGCTGTATGAATAGGACTTTTTGTAATCTCATCAGCTAAGATCTCTACAACTAAAGAAGGTTTTACCCAAGTATCGGGATTTAAGTTTTTATCTAAAACATAGCTATTTGGTTTTTCTCCTGTAGCAATTTTTCTAGTTCTTCTATTAAGTTCCTTCCACTGTTCATCAGTTAAACCAGTTCCAATTTTTGAAACAGTTTTAAACTTCTCCTTATCTTTTATTCCAACCAAAAATGCCCCTACTCCAAATCCAGATCTTCTTCCTTTTCCTTTATAAGTACCCATAACCAAGCAATCAATTGTATCTGCAACTCCTTCTTCAGTTGTTTTTTTATACTTAACCCAGTGATATCCCCTAGCTCCTGGCTTATATGGAGCATCTATTTTTTTAATCATTCCCCCTTCTAATCCTTCGGCCAAGTATTTTTTGATTAAATCTCTAATCTTGCTGGCATTATCTACTATATTTTGTCTGGCAATTTCAATTCGTCTGTCAGAAAAGTTTATTTTCTCTAATTCTTTTCTCCTTTCACTAAATGGAAGATTTAGAAGACTTTTTCCGTCTTTAAAAAGAATATCAAAAATAAAAAGTTTCAAAGGCACATCTTTTACTGCTTGGGTAATTCCATGTTTTCTTTTTCGCTGAACAGTTTCCTGAAAGGGCAGAAATCTATCATTTTTTTCATCATAGGCAATTGCTTCCCCATCAAAAATTGCAGATTCCACATCTACTTTCAAAGCAGCTTCAACTAAATCTGGAAACATATGAGTGGTAGTTTCTAGATTCCTTGAAAAAGTTAGTACTTTCTTTTGTCCATCTTTTTTGAAAATATGAACCTGAGTTCTAAATCCATCGTATTTAGGTTCAACAATTACCTTTTTACCAACTTTTTCTAACATTTTTTCAGCTGAAGGAAGTCTTTCTGCAAGAGCAGGTCTTATGGGAATTCCTGCTTGAGCTTCTATCTCGTTAATTCTTGATAAACCTTTTTCTTTGACAACTTTAGCAATCTTTCCGGTATCAACACTTACATTAAAAGCAGCTTCAATTTCTTTTCTAGCTGATTTATCTCCTTTAAGCATAAAAGAAAGTGCATCAAGAATTGTCATATCGGAAAAGCCCAGTCTTAACTTTCCAACAGGAATTCGACAAACATATTTCGCACTTAAAGGATCAAGGTTTGAAAGAAGTTTTGAAAGTTTTACAACTTTTCTTTCCTGACTCCCCAAACCACTGTCATTGGCAATTTCAACCAATTTTTTATAAACATCATTTACTGTTAAACCATCTGATTTACCTTTAATAAGTTTAAAAGAAACGTTTCCTAAGTCTCCCTCCTTTTTATATAATTCCATTACTTTTTCTTCTGAAACCTTTGATGCATTTGCAATTACTCTAATCATCATTTTTTCAGCCATATTTAACACAAGTCCTTGATAATTTGGAGCAATCTGACCTAAAACCAGATAAACAATTTTATCTATTTCATCAGCTGAAGATTCTTTAAAAAGATCTGACAGAATCTCTGTAATTTTGTTTCTTGAAGCTTCTTTTTCTAATCTATTTAAGTAATTAGCTAGTACAATAAATTTCATAAATCAATTAGAAGTAGACCATAACTAGTCTCATTTTGCAAATAAATTTTTTTAGGTTTTAGCTTGGAAAAATTGTAGTAAACATAAAATAGGAAACAATAACAAAAGCAATAAAAATTAATCCTAGTACAATGTTAACAAGTCCATTCCACTTTTCTTTTGATACTTTATATATCCCTTCTCCAATTAAAGTTATCCCAAATATAGAAGGTAGTACTAAAAATATATAGTAAAACTGTGGGTCATTTATACTCATAATATTACCTTCCCAACATCACATATCTTGATGCTTTTGTTCTTCCTTCTTTTCTAATTACTCCTTTTTCAATCATATCCATTAAATCTCTTAAGATTGTGTCATCAGAAACCATCGGGACAACACTTCTTAAATTAGGAACAGTTGCACCACCTTGATCTGAAACATACTCAACCAACCTAATTTGTCTTTCTGTTAGAGATATTTGTTCTCCAAATTTGGTCTTTAATCTTGTATCTAGTGAGAGTTTTCTTACCTTTCCTTTAATCTTATTAAGTTCAACTCCAACAACTTCAGTAAAATATTCAAGCCAGGCAGTTAAATCTCTTTGGGCTATATTTTTAGATTGTTTATCTACCTTTGAAAATGCTTCATAATAAGCGCTTGGATCATCATCAAAATGTTCTTCCAAAGAAAATAATCTTTTTATATCATATCCTTCTTTAATTAAAACTAAGGTTGTAAAAGCCCTTGCAGCTCTTCCGTTTCCTTCAACAAAAGGATGAATTGCAACTAAAATATAGTGAGCAATTCCAGCCTTAAGAATAGGATGAATATCTTTAGAAGAATCACTATTAAGCCATGAAAAAAAATCTTTAATTAAAAATGGAACCTCAACAAAAGATGGCGGTGAAAAAATTATATTTCCACTTACTTCATCTTTTACTACAACCTGAGTAGTTCTTAATACCCCAATCTTTTCTTCTGCAATAATTTTGAAAACTGTAGCTTTATGAATCTCAAGAAGCATCTCTGGTTCATATTCTCCTCTTTTTACAGATAGCTCATCCAAAAGTTGCATTACATTTCTATAATTTATAACTTCTTGAATATCTCTTGGTCTTCCATATACATCTCCTCCTTCAAGAATTTTCTTGGTTTGAATCATGGTTAAATCATTTCCCTCAATATGGGTACCATGATAAACAGTTCTTACTATTGCATCCGACTGAAACTGTTTTTCAAAAGAAGGAACTAAGGGTGCATTTTCAATAACTTCTTTGGAAGCCTCAATTGCTCCGATATTTTTTAATATCATATTTGAAATAGTATATTTTGGAGAATACATCTTAACCTAATTATCGCAAATTTTGCGGAAAATACAATCTACTAGAGAAGAGAGTTAAATACTTCAGGAATACTATCAGCCAAATCATCAGCATTATAAAAAGTTCCTCTTGCCTCAAACAGCTTATCAGCTGTCTTTTTAATTACATATGTAGCAACTGAAGCTGCCAGAAAAGGATCATTTTTAGCTAAAAGTGCTACAGTTAGCCCAGCTTGTGTATCTCCTGTTCCACCTTTAATTAGTCCTTTATTTCCATTTCCAATTTCAATACATTTTTGAGGGGAGCAAACTACAGCTTTGGCAGTTTTGTATACAATAACACAATTATTTTCTTTTGCAGCGTCGCTTACTTTTTTATCACCAAAAAGCATTTTATATTCTTTAGTATTGGGAGTAAGAATTGCATTTTTAGGAATCCACTGCTTTTTTAATAGTTGCAGACTTCCTGCATCTATAACCCATTTTTTATCTTTATATTTTGTTAGTAAATTTTTTGTAATTTGTTCTGTCTCGGTAAAGGAAGAGTCATTTGGATTACTTTCCCCATCTTTTTCGCTTCTATATCTCATAAAACCGGGACCTATTAGAACTGAATCTGATTTTTTAATATATTCCCCTATTTCCTCCCAAGGAACCCAAATAAAAGAAAAAAGTTTTGATTTTAATTTATTTGCAACTTCTCCTACTGATTTTTCGGGGGAAGAAAAATATACCATTCCCACTATCCTTGAAGCAACCTTTAAAGAAAGAAGTGGGGCTCCATGGAAAAGAGATGATCCTCCAATAATAGTTACCTGTCCATTTTCTCTTTTAGAAATGCTATCAACAGGTTTATATAAATCTTTTAATAAATTTGGATTAAATTCTTCCATATTAAAAAGTCTTAGATTTAAATAGTATAAAACTTTATTATAAAGGTAGTTAATAACCGTTAATCATCTTGGGCTCCACCAATGGGGGGCCTTCCATCTTTAGAGTGTGCTGCTTCCCAATCATGATCCATTTTTTTAACTAGTTTTTCATTTGAACATTTTTGGGCTTCCTCACGAGTTTCAAAAAGTGATTCATCAGTTGGGGGAAATTCATCAATAGTCGGTTGAAAATCAACTGAATTTTCTTGAGTAATTATTGGAACTTTTATCTTTTTAAAATAAGGTTTTCCTTCTTGATTGCAACCATCAAAAACAGTCTTTTTTTTATAACGAGTCTTATGAACCTTTGTTTTAACTGTTTTTTCTGTTTCTCCCATATAAAAAGATTTTAACTTAATAAATTTATTTTTTCTATCTTTTTTAGTCCTTCTATAAAATGCTTATCAGCTGTTGTTATTATAGTTTGTTGTTTTTTAGATACGTCCATTACAATTTTCCTATGTTTACGATCTAACTCTGAAAAAATATCATCAAGTAAAAGAACTGGTTTTTCGTTTGTTTTTGCCTCGATAAAGGAAAGTTCAACCATTTTAAGCCATAAAATTCCCATTCTCTGCTCTCCACGAGAGCCAAACCTAGATAAATCTCTATCAATTTTGTTTCCATCTGAGATAACTTTAAAAATAAAATCATCTCTATGGGGTCCCACTAATGTAGTTGCAGCTGATATCTCTTCTTCAGAATATTGCTCTAACCTTGCTTCACTTATTGCACTTTTATCATAAAGGAGTTTAAATTCCATTTCATTTATAGAAGAAGATTTATTTGCATATTCAATAAATTCTGTTCTTTTTGTCGAAATATAATCTCCGTTTTTAATTAAAAGTCTGTCCCAAAAAAGAAGCTGACTACGAGACAATCCTTCTTCTCTTATTCTTGAAAGGAGCTTATTTCTCTGCCTTAATCCTTTTTCGTAAGACAAAAGAGCACGCCTGTATTCTCGATCAACTTGGGATAAAACTGAATCTAAAAATCTTCTTCTTAAAGTTGGTGTTCCAGTAACAAGTTCCAAATCCTCTGGCCCAAAAAAAACAATTTTAAATCTACCAGCAAAATCTATAAGTCTTTTTGAAATTCCATTTACTAAAAGCTTTTTTCTTTGTACTTTTTCTAGTCTTTTGGCACCTATATCAATCGTTCCTCTTGTTAAAACCGCTTCCAAATCTACTCTTTCTGCATCTAATTTTATTCTTCCTTTAATCTTTAAAAGATCGCTGTTGTAATTAATCATTTCTTCCTCAACCCTAGCTCTAAAACTTTTTCCTAAAGAGAGGAAATAAATAGCTTCCAGAATATTTGTTTTTCCTGAAGTATTAGGTCCTAATATCACAGTTATGTTAGAAGAAAAAATAAATAGTTTAGTTTTTTGATTTCTAAAATTTGAAAGCTTTAATTTCTGTATTTCCATTTCCCAGCCAGTATAACATGCTAAATTAAAAAAAATGTAGTTTTAAAATAAACTTATTTTTGACAGTTTGGACAAAAATATGTTCCTCTTCCTCCAAGTTTTATTTTTACTATTTTTGTATTTTTACATCTTGGGCAGGTTTTTCCTTCTTGGCCATAAACTAAAAAATGTTTCTGATAAGTTCCTTCAGTACCATCTGGAGTTACAAAAGTAAGTTCACTTGCTCCCCTTCTTTTTATTCCTTCTTTTAAAACTTTTAAGATTGCTTCATATAAATCTTTTACCTTACTCTCAGGAATACTGTTTGAAACTTTCCTTGGATCTATTTTTGAAAGCCATAAAGCGTCATTGGCATAAATGTTTCCAATTCCTGCAATCTTTTCCTGATTCATTAATAAAACTTTTATATTAGTTTTTGATTTTGAAAGAATATTTTTAAATATCTCAAGGGTTAAGCCTTTAAAAGGCTCTGGGCCAAGTTTTGCTATAAAACCTGTTTTTTCTACATCTGAAGTTTTAACAACTTTAATCCAACCGAATTTTCTAACATCGTTGTAATATAAAAATCCATTTCTATCTAATTTAAAAATCACATGTGTGTGTTTCCCTTGAATACCCCCTATTACTTTGTTAGATACTCGAGGTGAATTTTTTAAATTTGGACCTCTATAAATAGGCTGACCAGTTAGCTTTACATGAATAAGAATGGAAAAACTACTTGATAAATCAATTGAAAGAACCTTACCAAAACGTCTGACTTTAATAATTTTTGATCCTAAAAGATCTTTTTTATTGCCTGAAAAAATCTTTGGAGTTTTAACTATTACATCGTTAACAATGTGTCCTACTAAATACTTCTCTAATCCTATTCTTATTGTTTCAACTTCAGGAAGTTCAGGCATATTTTTTAACTATCTTTTTTATTTGTTTATCAAAATTTTCTTTTGAAAAATTAAGAGATTGTTTTATACATTCTTTAGAATCAATTTTAATTTTCTCAAACTTTTTAATTACAGAAACTAAAGAGTCAACCGAAGCTTTTTCAAAAAACACACCAGTCTTCCCTTCAATAACACTTTCTTTTACACCACCTGAATAAAAAGCAATTACAGGGGTTCCAACTGACATAACCTCAACCGGAGTAATACCAAAATCTTCTTCCTCTGCTGGGAAAATAAATGCTTTTGCTTGAGACATTAATTTTATTTTTTCTTTTTCACTTACTTCACCAACAAATTTAATGGTTTTACCTGCAATTTTTTCTAATTCTTTTCCGTATCCAGCAAAGCCTTTTCCGAAAACTATCAATGGTAGCTTTAATTTATTTGCAGCTTTTATGGCTAAATCTACTCTTTTTGGTCTTGCAAGCCTTCCTCCTGCTAAATAAAAATCTTCTTTCTTAATTGTTTTTTGAGTTGTAGACAAACTTACGGGAGGATAAACCACTACTGAATCTTTTCTGTAAAATCTTTCTATTCTAGCTTTAATTTCTTTGGAATTTGCAATAAACAGGTCCACATTTTGGGCAGATTTATAATCAACCATTCTTAAGAAATGATTCACAACCGAAGCTAATATATTTATTCCAGGAAGTTTCTGCCAGTTTCTAGCAGTTGGATAGCCGTAAAGATACCTTGGGGGTGTATGACAATAACAAATGTGTATAGCTTTGCCTTTATTAATTAAATTAGGTTGATATGCACCTGTAGCTGAAACTATTACTAAATCATATTTAGAAAAATTCCAAAATTTAAATATGGGAATTGCAAGAAGCCTAAGGGGGCTAATTAGTTTTGATTTAAAAGGAATGTATTGCAAAACTGATGGTTTTATATCCATCTTTTCAAATCTTTTTCTATGAGGACCTAAAAACCTAGGTAAATAGACAGTTGTATAGATAGGAGCTTTTGGAAAAAGATTATGCAACTCCTCCAACACTTTCTCTGCTCCCCCGTATTCTTTTATATAATCATGAACTATTGCTATTTTCATTTTTAAAGTAATGTCATTTGTTTTTCCTGATCTTTTTGTTTTCCAATTTTTCTAATTCTTTGAGTTAAAGTTCTAAATCCTAGTTCTTCAAATAATTCTAATACTTTATTACTATCCAAGTCCCACTTAGCTGCATCATCTAAGCTCAAACTTACTGGTACATTTTTTACAATTGTTGCAAGTTTATATGACATTAAAGCTGATTTTTTATCTTTTATAAGTTTTTCAGATACCCTGGGTTGAATTTTTTTTATATTTTTATAAATGTTATCTAAACTTTTATATTCATCCAAAAGTTTAATCGCAGTTACTGGTCCAATACCGCCTACTCCAAAATAATTATCAGATGGATCTCCAACCAGTGCTTTATAGTCAGCAATTAGTTCTGGGACTACTCCTAATCTTTCAACTGTCTCATTTTTACCAAATAATTTTCCATTCGAAAGACCTGCAATAGGCATAAAAACTTTTACCTTGTTATCCACCAATTGCAAAATATCTCTATCTCCAGTAACAATAACTACATCGATTTTATTTTTATATTTTTGGGCTAAAGTTCCAATAACATCATCTGCTTCAAATCCTTTTTTAGATATGGCAGGAATATCAAAGGCCTTAATTACTTCTTTTGTTTTTTCAATTTGGGATTCCAAACTTTTATCTGTTTTGGGTCTTTGAGCTTGATATGTTTTAAAAGCCTTATGTCTAAAGGTAGGAGCTTTCTCATCCATACAAACAATAATATGAGTCGGGTTTAAATCCTGGATAATCCTTAAAAGCATTGAAACAAATCCATATATAGCGTTCGTTGGTTCTCCTTTTTTATTTGTCAGAGGAGGCATTGCATGAAAAGCCCTATGAAGTATTGCAAAACCATCAATTAATACTAGCTTTTTCACTTGAATTATTTTGAGTCCTTTTTTCCTACAATTTTCTCGAAATCGTCCTTATCCAAGGTTTCTTTTATGAGAAGCTTTTCTACTACTTTATCTAGTAATTTTTTGTTTTTCTTTAATATTTCTTCTGCATTTTTATAACAACCATCGATTATTTTATTTACTTCGTTGTCTATTTTTTCTTGCGTTGCAGGAGAAATTGTAGGCCCTTCATAAAAGTCCAGTGAACCAAATTCTCCATATT
>Ga0180007_10001653_pt1 | contig 28927 bp, 30 predicted proteins | sample MM_PC_MetaG_FD_121122 | JGI IMG/M metagenome (GOLD analysis project Ga0180007, IMG submission 121122) | Groundwater microbial communities from the Aspo Hard Rock Laboratory (HRL) deep subsurface site, Sweden - MM_PC_MetaG | ecosystem: Environmental > Aquatic > Deep subsurface > Groundwater... | reverse complement strand
CTAGGTTTTATACGAAGCACTCTCATATCCCCAATCTACAACCTCTCCTTCTCCCTATATTCAATCTTAATTGGTGTGCCGGTAAAGGTGAATTTTTCACGGAGCCTGTTTTCTATGTATCTGACATATGAAAAGTGAAAGGCACTTGTCTTATTCACAAATACGATGAATTTGGGTGGTTCGGTTTCTGGCTGAGTGATGTAGTAAATCCTGGGGTGTGTTCTCCCCTTCCCTGTTGGACGGTGCTCGTGAACCAATTGTTCCATGAAGGTATTGAGTTTGGCGGTTGTGATGCGCATTTTGCGTTCTTTGGTGATCAGGTCGATCTGCTCAAAGATGATATGCATATTTTTTTTAGTGACGGCTGAGGTGAAGACCACCGGTGCCCAGGAAAGGAATGGAAATTTTCGCTTAAGCTTCACTATGTACTCATTTCTCAGCTTCTCCTCACTATTTTCCGGTCTCTTCTCACTTTTTCCGGCTTGGCCCGAGCGGTCCAAGTCATCTTGGGGTATATCCCATTTGTTGGCCAGAATGATCAGCCCCTTGCCCGCTTCTATTATGTAGCTGGCAATGGCCTGATCCTGATGGGAAACGGGCTGTGAGCTGTCGAGCACCATCAGCGCCACGTCGCACCTTTCGATGGCAGCCATGGATCTGAGCGCACTGAATCTCTCGATGCCGCGCTGTGTTTTTCCCGGCCTTTTCAAACCCGCCGTGTCTATGAAATTGTATTCCTTATCTTTGTGCCGGATAAAGCTATCGGTGCTGTCCCGCGTGGTACCTGGTATTGCGGAGACAATCAGTTTCTCTTTATTCAGGATCGCGTTGATCAGGGACGATTTGCCGACATTTGGTTTTCCCGCCACTGCCACCTGTGTATGGGCTGATTCCCACTTAGTGATTTTTCCGTAGTCTTTGTCATTTTTGGTAATAAAGTGACGTTCCCTGAGGGAGATCATGATGTAGTCTACCAGCATATCGATGCCCGTCTTGTGGATGGCTGATACCTGGTATGGCTGACCCAGACCAAGGCTGTAGAATTCTGCCAGATGCGCATCGTCCAGAATCTGGTCACACTTATTCACCACTAAAATAACCGGTTTTCTGATTGTACTGCGAAGCAGTTCGGCCGCTTTAATATCCTGTCCGTGCACCCCTGTTTTGCTGTCCACCACAAAAAGAATCAGATCCCCTTCTTCCATGGCAATACGGCTTTGAGTCTGCATGTCATCTTCGATCACGCTCTCTCCTTTTCCAAATTCCAGCCCTCCTGTATCCACAAGGAAAAAATCGATGACGGGATGGGTCACTTTGTGGAAAAGCCGATCTCTGGTCGTCCCGGCTTCCTCGGCAGTAATGGCGACTCGGGATCCTATTATCTTATTAAAGAGGGTTGACTTACCGACATTGGGCCTTCCAACGATCGTGATGATCGGGGTTTTCATAGATTTTAGCTATAGAACTTTGCTCTCTCACGCTTTTTTCGGTGCTCGGCCCGCTTTACGGCAGCCTCACGAACAAACTTCTTCGTGGGTTTTGGCTTATGGTAGCGGTTTCGCTTGGTCTCCATGATGCGGCTTCGCTGAACCACTTTTTTAAAGCGGCTCATCAGACGTTCATTGGATTCACTTTGCTTCTTGATCGCGTAAATCATTGATTTCTCCTTTTTTAAGATTAATTAAGCCCATATTTTATACACTAGTGAACTTCCGATTGCAAATGTTTTTAAATGCCCGAAGCTATGTTAGACTTACGGGGAAATATAATTTAAATAAAATACTATGGGATTCATGGATCAGGCCAAGGACCTTTATAAACTCCAGAGGCAGGCCAAAGAAATCAAGAAACAACTCAAAAACATTCATATCGAAGCCGAGGCGGACGGAATTGTTCTGGTGGCCAATGGCGAACAGACTTTTATTGACGCCAAAGTTCCCGAGGCGCTTTCGGGCGATGTCAAACGAATTGAGAAGGCCTTTGTGGAAGCGGCCAACAAGGCCATCAAAAAATCCCAGGCCATCGCGGCGGACAAAATGAAGGACGTTATGGGTGGCATGGGCGGTCTGTTGGGTGGCGGTAAGTAAGCCAGCTTTATGAAGAAAATCTTTTATCTGACCTTAGCGATCAGTTTGGTTTCCATTTTTTTACTTTATGGCGGTTATTCATCTGCGGTACGCTACGCGCTCAATCCTTCCGGCAGTAATCGGATCACTGTCAGCGTACCGGAGGGTGCCACCGGCAGTGATGTTGCCGACTTACTATACGAAAAAGGACTTATCAAGAGTGTCAGTGCTTTCAACTTTTACCTTCGGCAGAATGAACTGAGTGATCAGCTTAGGGCTGGACGCTTTGTGTTTCAGGAGAACTTTACTATGCCAAGAATTGTCGAGATGCTGGCTTCGGGCAAATCATCTGAGTTTGCCGTGACGCTTTTAGAGGGCTGGACGGTCCGGCAGATAGCCGAGAAGCTTGAGGACGACGAACTGACAACCGCCGAAGATTTTATAGCCTGCCTTAAAGATTGCGAGTTCGACTTCAATTTTCTGCCAAACGGTTACCTTGAGGGTTATCTTTACCCGGATACTTACTTCGTGAACCCTGACACTTATTCCGATGAGGCGTTTATAACCCGGCTGATCAGCACCTTTAAAAGCAGGCTCAGCGATGATGACTGGGCCGCTGTCAACGCCTCGGCCAGGAGTTTTGAGGATATTATGATCATGGCCTCGATTGTGGAGCGTGAAGAACGAAATGATGAGGAACGGCCTACGGTGGCCGGTATTTTGTGGAATCGCTTTGGTTCAGGCACGGGGCTTTACGCGGATGCGACGGTGCTTTACGGCCTTGGGCGCACCAGCGGAGCTTTGAGCGCCAAGGATTTGGAGTCCGATTCGCCTTATAATACCCGAAAATACGCGGGACTGCCCCCCACCCCGATCTCTAATCCGGGCATCTCGAGCATTAGGGCGGCCTTATACCCTAAAGATACCGATTACTGGTATTACCTGCATGATTCAGATGGCGGTGTTCATTACGCGAAAACTCTCGGGGAACACAACGCCAATAAAGCCAGATATATCCGTTAGTTCTGATAATTGATCGTGATCGTGACCGTACTGGTCTGTTCGCCGTTTTTTTTGCCGTAAACGCTCAGGACATTCTCGCCGGGATTCAGATTGACAGTCTTTTTCCATTGTTCTGAACCCGGAATATACTCGTGTATCGGTTCCCCGTTCAGGTACACCATTTCGACCCATTTACCCACTGCGCCTCCGATCACCAGCTGGTCCAGAGTTGTAGTGTATGTGGACGCGGAAGTGGGCATGGTGATGACCGGGTCGCCGACCCCTGTCTGAGAGGACTCAACGTCAATCGTCATGCTGGCCGTGCCAAGAAGCTTATCGTCCGCGTCGTAGGCTTTAACAGTGTAAGTATTCAGTTCTCCGATCTCAAGGGTACCCAAAGTACTGCTCGCGCGGTACAGGAAGGTGGTGCCGCCTTCTGAAAAGCCCTGCAGAGTATAGTCATTGACCACCACTTTGGCAGTTCCTGCAGGCACTTCGCCCTTTATTTCGAAGGAGGTTTCGCTAGTGACCAGATTTTCGCCGTTGTTGGGCGAGGTAATTTTCACGCCTCCTGTGGCAGTGGCTTCAGGCGCGGATTCGGTGGTCGTTTCTTCTTCCTCGGGCTTGGTCTTGTCGACGACTTCCTGAGTCAGTGTCAGGGTAATTACCGCCGTTTCACTTTTATTTCCGGCCTTATCCACCGCGATAACCTTATATTCGTTATCACCGACTTTCAGGTTACCGTATGCCGTTTTGGCGTAATAGCTGAATTTGCCGCTGCCGGGCTTGTACTGAGTCAGGCGGTAATCATTCACAATCACCCCTTCCGTATCCGCGCTCACCGTACCGATGATAATCTCTTCAATATCTTCCAGAATTACCGTTTCGCCATTGGCGCCAGGTTCTTTGATCTGAGGCTGAGAGGGCGCTTCCTTATCATTTTCATCGATCTCATTCGCTAGCTCTTCTTCCTCAATAGCTTCTTTTGTTCCTGTCTCGCTTAGCACCTCTTCATCAGGCGTAGTTCCATCTGATTCCTCCGCGTCACTGCTTACATCTTCCCCATTCAGCGTGACAGCGCCTTTCTGCTGCTGGTTCCAGCGGTACCAATTCGAACTCTTGAAAGTATCATCCAGAGCGAAAATCACCTCTTTCTGAATACCTGTCGCCAAATCAGCGGCAATGGTTTCATCTGCAACAAGTTCCTGACCAACGCCTATCGTTGAGGTTTTTACGACTTTTCCTTCACTCAGAATCTCGGCTTTTACAGAACCTGATATCACATAAAGCATACCCGGGTTAACTACTGCAAAAGTGCCTCCACTCGACTTCAGACTAAGCAAACCCGTATCGATAGTGAATTCCGAAACTATAGGGCTGTTTTTATCGATCACTACCCATATCTTGCCGGCATTAAGCTGAAGCGCCGCCTGTCCTCCGATGGCGTCCCGACTAAGCGTCTTAAGCTGAAGTTCGCCGCTCTTGTCCAGGCGAACTGTGTCTTTTTCGAAAAAAGTCAGTGTCAGACGGCCGTCTGACTGGGTCTTTACCTTTTCACCTTCGTATAAATAGATGCCGGTGGGGACATTCTTCCATTCTCCGTCTCCGGACGTCATTGCTTTTGCACTGCCCGTTTCGATGTCCAAAAACACTTTTTCACTGGAAATGACATTTCCGCCTTCAATGAATTCCGTGCCGATAAATCGCCAGGCAGTCAGAATGATGCCGACAAAAATAATGATCAGCAGGAATGGCTTTATAAAATCAGTCGCCTGGTAGCGCGGCGCTCTTCGCTTGTATTGATAGTAGTTCATATGATCCTAATTTTTTGAAATCAGTGTTGAAAGTCTACAAAATTGTCTTTTATTTGTCAATTTCAGCTTATTTGCCTATAATCGTCTGGCCAAATATAAAATTATCCGTTCCAAAGGAATGCTGAAAAAGATCATCAATATGTTTCTGGGGGATTCGAACGAGAAGGAACTGAAGAAGAAAGCCGGTCTGGTTGAAGCTATAAACCGCAAAGAGGAAGAATATCAATTGCTCTCCGAAGAATCTCTGAAGGCCAAGACCGGTGAATTTATCGAACGGCTAAACACCGGTGAAAGCACGGACGACATTCTGGTTGAGGCTTATGCCACAGTCAAAAATGCCTGCCGCCGTCTTATCGGTACCAAGTTCAATTTAGGAAAGGAAGAAAAGGTCTGGGATATGATCCCTTATGATGTACAGCTGCTCGGCGGCATTATACTGCACGAAGGAAAAATTGCGGAAATGCGGACTGGTGAAGGTAAGACCCTGGTGGCCTGCTTTCCGCTTTATCTGAACGCCTTAACCAAGAAGGGCGTTCATCTGGTGACCGTGAACGACTACCTGGCCAAACGTGACGCGGCCTGGATGGGCGTTGTTTATAACTACCTTGGCCTGACTGTCGGAACGATCGTGCACGACCTTAGTCCGGATGAACGGCAGGAAGCTTACGCGGCGGACATTACATACGGGACCAATAACGAATTCGGCTTCGACTATCTGAGAGATAATATGGCCACCCAGCTGGAATATCGTGTTCAGCGCGAGCTCCATTTCTCCATTGTCGATGAGGTGGACTCGATTCTGATCGATGAAAGCCGGACTCCGCTGATTATTTCCTCGCCTGCCGAGGAGTCGACTGACAAATATTATCAATATTCCAGGCTGATAAGTCAGCTGGCCCCGGAAGAACACTATAATATAGACGAAAAAGCCCGGAACGTCACCCTGACCGAACCCGGCATCGCGAAGATGGAACAGCTTTTAGGGGTTGAAAATATTTATACCGAGGCCGGTTTTTTAGAAGTGCACCACATTGAGCAGGCCCTGAAGGCAAAGGCGATTTTTCAGCGCGACAGAGACTATCTGGTAAAAGACGATGAAATCATTATTGTCGATGAGTTTACCGGCCGTCTGATGCCGGGCCGTCGCTATTCCGATGGCCTTCACCAGGCAATTGAAGCAAAAGAAAATGTGGAGGTGAAACGAGAAAGCAAAACCCTGGCTACGGTTACCTTTCAGAATTTCTTCAGACTTTATTCCAAACTGTCCGGTATGACCGGCACCGCAAAGACGGAAGAGGAGGAGTTCTACAAGATTTATGGTCTGGATACCATTGTGATTCCGACAAATATGCCGGTTATCCGCCAGGATATGCCTGATTTGATTTACAAAAATTCCCGCGGCAAGTGGAATAATGTAGTTAAATCTATCAAGGAACTACATGAGAAAGGTCAACCGGTACTTGTCGGCACCATCAGCGTCGAAACCTCTGAGATGCTTTCCAAAATGCTCAAATTATGCGCGGTCAAACATGAAGTACTGAACGCAAAGCACCACGAGCGTGAAGCTGAAATTGTGGCTTTGGCAGGCCAAAAGGACGCAGTGACCATCGCGACCAACATGGCCGGCCGCGGAACCGACATCAAACTCGCTGAAGGCGTGAAGGAGCTCGGCGGTCTGGCAATTATCGGCACCGAACGGCACGACTCAAGGCGTATCGACAATCAGCTCCGCGGGCGCTCCGGGCGTCAGGGGGATCCCGGTTACTCTAGTTTTTTTATTTCCATGGACGATGACCTGATGCGGCTTTTCGGCTCCGACCGCATAAAAAGCATGATGGATCGGCTTGGGATTGATGATGACACGCCGATTGAAAACTCCCTTATCACACGCAGTATCGAGTCCGCCCAAAAACGCGTGGAAGGCCATAACTTCGATATCAGGAAGCATCTGCTGGAATACGATGATGTAATGAATAAGCATCGTGAAATCATCTACTCAAGGCGTCTGAAGATACTTTCCACAGAAGATATTTCTGAGGAAATCAGGAAGATGATGAAAAATGAAGCTCATCATCTGGTCACTCTGCACACCTCGACGCCAAACCGTGCGGACTGGGACCTGGACGGCATGGTCAGATCGCTGAATGCCCTGATGCCTTATTCCGAAAAGAAACTGGATGCGGCCGATTTCGAAAAGATCGAAGACACCGATACGCTCACGGAAAATCTGAGCAACATTTTACTCGGTGAGTACCAGATCAAAGAGGACTCCCTGCCCGATCCGGGAATTCTGCGAAATGCCGAGAAGCAGATATCCCTTCGGATCGTTGATATGCTGTGGATGGAACATATTGACCAGATGACCCAGCTCCGCGAATCGGTTTCGCTTCGCGGTTACGGTCAGCGTGATCCGCTGATGGAGTATAAGCAGGAATCTTATCAGCTGTTTACCACGCTTCTGGCCATGATTCAGCATAATATCGTGAGTACCCTGTTTAAACTGCAGATCAGAACGGAAGTACCAGTTCAGGAACAACCTCAGCAGGTCCAGGAACTTAAAACCAACCAGGACGCGATTGAGGGGAATCTGACGCGTTCGCGAATGCATCCGGGGAGTTCACCCGCCGGCGAGGATTATTCGGCTCAGAATGCCGTTGTTAAAAAGATTTCTGACAATGCACCCGCCGCGCCATCCGCAAAACACGATGCGGTCGGGCGTAATGAAATGTGCCCATGCGGCAGCGGCAAAAAGTATAAAAAGTGTCACGGGGTCGGCTAGACGAAAAGCCGATCCTGCGCGCGTGCGCTGACCGGCCTTCGTGGGAGGACAAGGCACAGGGCTCCCGTTAAGGGGCACGAGGCCAATGTAGTCCAGTTTTTAAGCTACTTGCCGCCGCATACCGCGGCGAAGTGCCATTCGCCACTGAAGACGATAGTGTCCATGCCCAGGTTTTTGCCATCCTCTTCGTCCCAGTACAGACTTGGGATAAGTATGAGAACCTGTTTCTTTAGCATCGGATTTTTGGCCGTGTACTTCCATATCGACCCGATCGCAACGATGTGGTAGTCGCGCTGAAGGTCGGGGTGCTGAGCACCCACCGCGAACAGTTCCGGCCATGTGGCTGGGCGGCAGCTGTGTCGCCTGATCTCGTCTTCCGCATCCTGGAAGGTGACGATCTCCTGCCCGACGTTGAAGAAGGTGATTTTTACCTTCTCGCCGTTTTTGCAGTTGGTCGATGGAGCGTCACTGGCGTCTCCGTATGCGGGATGTACCCAGTCGTACTTCCCGGCCTCTTTGGCCTTCTCGAAGTCGCAGATGAGAGTGACTTCGACCGATCCCGGTCCGCGCGTGCGGGCCGCGGTCGTGAAAGCAATGATGGCGAGGGCGAGGACGAAAAAACGTGCGAACTTCATTTTTTCTTATGCTCCTGAGTTTTGGATTTTGCCGCTGTTAAGTTTTTTGCAAGTAGTCTTAAAAGATCATTACCAGCCACCCCAAAAAGTGGGGGGCGGTAATGCTGAAACACTATCAGTTTTTGTCAAATTTGGCAAGGTGAATATGGCCCATGAATAACTCTTGGCAAACATATCTGTCACAATCGAGTGGGAATGAATCAATGGCAGGGATATCCATTTGGGGGTATAGAATTCTGATTTACATCACAGGGTATGTAATGGTACCTATAAGGCACCGCTGATGTTAAGCGTTCAAAAGCACCCTAAATAGGATAGCCCGGGTTGACTGAAATAATCAGCCTGTATTATATGTTTTTTATTTTACCAAAAGTTGTGCATGAGCCGATGGGTATTTGACACCTTCGCATTTCTCTGCAAAAATTGATTAGCACTTACCTGCCTTAACTGCTAATGGATTTACGACGACAGAAAATATTGGAAGCCATCATTGAATCTTTCATTCAGCATGCGCTGCCGGTAGGCTCAAAACATCTGACAGAGTCTTATGATTTTCAGGTGTCTTCAGCCACTATCCGCAACGAAATGGCCGCTCTGGAGCAGGAAGGCTATATCACCCAGCCTCATACTTCCGCCGGACGTGTCCCCACTAACAGGGCTTACCGGCTTATGGTAGACCAAATGACGCAACAGGACCGCCTGATGAAACAGGCGCAGGCCGACATGCTGAAGATCCGCCGGCAATACTATCTGAAAAAGGCCAAAGAGAAGCTCTACGACACGGTTTCCATTCTTGCCGCCGCCACCGATAACATAAGTTTTGCAACAATTCCCGATAAAGGCCGATTCTTTTATATAGGCATTAGTAATATCCTCAGAAAGCCCGAGTTCATACTGGAACCCGAAAAGGTAAGCAAAGTGATAGAGATTCTGGAGAATGACCTTGCCGGCGTTCTGGCGAACCTTGAAATTACCGATGAGGGGGCCATTTATATTGGGGAAGAAAATATTTTACCTGAATTTCAGAGCTGTAGTCTGCTGGCTATCCCCTACTCTCACCAGGGTTTTGACGGAGTTATGGGGGTACTCGGTTCCACCCGCATGAATTACGGCTATAATATGGCGGCTCTTAAGTCTGCGGTTCAATTACTTAATCAGTGATATGTATTTTCTCGGCATTGATCCGGGCCTCTCGGAGGTCGGTTTTGGAATCATAATGGTGAAGGATGATGAGCCTGAGTTTGTGGATTGCGGAATTATTAAAACGGTGCCTGCCGATTCGCTCGCTGAAAGGCTGACCGTGATAAAAAGGGACCTTGCTGAAATTCTCTCAATGCATAAGTACGCGGCCGTGGGCGTTGAGGAGCTTTTTTTTGTGAAGAATATCACCAACGGCATCAAGGTCGCCCACGCGCGCGGAGTGATTATGGCCGAGGCTCACGAAAGAGGCCTGCCAATTCACGAGATGAAACCGACCGAGGTCAAAAGTAATATATGCGGCAGCGGTCAGGCGGATAAAACGCAGGTACAGGAAATGGTCCGGCGGCTCCTTAATTTAAACTCACTGCCAAAACCTCATGACGCGGCTGACGCTTTAGCCATTGCCATCCTGACAGCAAGGCTTCATAAGCACTAGAATCGCTTTCCCTAATTTGATAGACTCACTTTGACTAAATCATTTAAATGCGTAAATTTATTGCCATCATCTCCGCTGTTCTTCTGGCCTTTCTTGTGATTGGCGGAATTTACGCGTGGAAAGGGGCCGAACTGAGCAAAACCGGCTTTTTCGGTTTGTTACCGGAAACCGAAAAAACCGGTCCGCAATTACCTTCGACTGCAGAGCCCCCGGAAGAGGTGAACCTGAGTTACGAGGATCGAATGGAGAAGGGTGACTATTTTTTTGAGAGAGGTTTTCTGACTTTTGCCTCCAATGAGTACGTGCGCGCCGCCAATCTGGAATCTCAGCGAATCGAGCCCTATCTAAAGCTAGTCAAGACCCATTTTGAGCTCAGAAACTACAAAAAGGCGCTAACCAACGCCGAACAGGTGCTTCAGCTCGACCCGAATCAGCCGGAAACGCGCCTTGATATGATCCGTATTTATATCCGTATGAGCGACTTTGACACCGCCAAGAATCTTCTGGACACCTATCCGGCAACCGAAGTGCCGGACGCGCGCGTGCTTTACTATCAGGGTCTTTTGAGCGCGCTTTTCGCGAATCATGACGCGGCCCGGAAATACCTTAAACAGGCTCAGGTCGCTTCCTCTGATCCTGACCTAAGTTCCCATATCGGTATCATTCTCGATGCTTATCAGGAGTTCGGTTTTACGCAGGCGGCTGAGGATCTTTATTTGTCCGAACTGCTAGCGCGAAGCTTTAATAAGGCTACGGAGTTTGAGATGGCCATTCATCTGCTCAAGGAAGTCCTAAGAGAGCGTGGTGATCTTCGGGACGGCTGGATTCTGCTCGGCTTTGCCTATCTGAATCTGGAAAAATATCAGTTCGCCCTGACCGCCTTCGAAAAAGCCTACAGCCTTGATTCGGAGTGGCCCACCACGCAGTATTTTCTTGGGATCACCCATAAGGAACTGGAGCATTTTGAAGATTCCATAATTTTCTTTAATCTGGCCCTTTCCAACGGCTTTGAACCCAAGCTGGTTATTTTCAGACACCTCGCGGATCTGTATTTCGAAACGCAGGATTATCAGAAATCCGTCGACGCTTACGAGCAGGTTCTGAGGATCAGTCAGGATGACATCAATTCTTTCGTCCGCCCGGTCTGGCTTTATCTGGACTTCACTCATGAACCGCAAAAAGCTCTTAAGCTTGCTGAAACAGCCGCCCTTACCTTTCCCGATTCAGCCATGAGCTATAATCTGCTGGGCTGGAGTTATTCCGGCATGGAAGATGATGAAAAAGCTGAGCGTAATCTGAAGAAAGCCCTGGAGCTTGATCCGAATCTGGCGGCCGCTTACTACAATCTTGGCAATCTTTATGCGCGGCAGCATCGCGATCAAATGGCGCTTGACGCTTTCCAGAAAGCTTTTGATCTGGATTCCAATGGATCTATCGGCAACCTGGCGGCCAAGGCACACAATGAACTTCTTAAAAAAACTCTCTCAAACTGAATGAATATTCTGAAACCCTTCAAAAAGGAAATTTTAATGCTTATTGTTATCGTACTGGCCGGGCAGATTCTGTTTGCCTTTGCAAGTCCGGGTTTTACCAGGCCGTGCTACGAAGGAAGAATTTACGCCACGACTGGTGTGAAACATAAGCAGGAGGATCTTCATAAGCTCAATGAAGCGGCCCATTACTTCGGCCAGACCATGATCGGCTGGCTGAAGTTTCCCAGTTTTTTACCCGATCTTCAGGCCGCGGCGGACCTGCCCGGGGGTTCCGGTATCTCCGCACATATTCAGGAGCGTCAGAATATAATTTTTATGCTAAGCGCCCCCACCCCTGTCGAAAAGGAAACATTGATTGCGGTAAAGGATTTTGTGCAGGGTAAAATCAATGAGTACAACGCCGTGAGTCAGACGGAGTTTGTGCTCACCAACCTCGATTACGAGCTCATTGAAAGCAAGCGAAGCTATCAATTCGGCGCCATGGTAACCCTGATTGCCACGCTTGTAATTGGCTGCGGATTGATTTTTATCCGCAATGAGTTCAAGTGACACCCTTACCGGTTGAACCGAAGCCGCCTCTTGAATCCGGCTTGATTTCATCCACTTCCTCAAATTCCAGACGATCCACGCGCATAAAAAGCCCCTGCGCGATCCTGTCGCCTTTTTTGATCTGAATTTCTTTATCGGTAAAATTGTATACCTGTATTTTTATCTCATCATTCGGACCGCAATAATCCAGGTCAATCACGCCAATCCCGTGCGGTTTCATTAGGCCATACTTCTTGGGTGTAGAACTCCGTGAGGCCAGAATAAGAGCATAACCCCTTGGCACTTCGATGATAACGTTTGAGGGAATCAGCTTAATCTCACCCGGCTGAACCGTAAGGTCCTCTCTGGCTGGCAGATCAAAACCCACGGATCCTTCCGTTTCGTACCTGGGAAGCTGAATTTCCTGATCGATTCGCTTTATTCTGACTTTGGGTGCAATTTTCTGATCATCTAAATCGCGAAGCAGGGTATTCCGTTCCCATGGGTCGTGAGCCAAAATCAGGTTCGCACTGATCTGACGCCCGGGATCCACCGCTTTTCGCATAATGTTGTGCATACGCTAAAGTGCTTTGAGTGCTTCGTTCACATCCAGTTTAATACCGGGACTCATTGTGCTGGTTATAGTAATGGATTTGATGAAAGACCCCTTGATCGACGATGGCTTCGCTTCACGGATAACCCTGAGGAATGATTTGAAATTGTTTTCGAGTTCCTCTTCTTTAAAAGAAAGTTTGCCAAAAATACTGTGCACGTTTCCCTCTTTGTCATTTCGGTATTCCAGACGTCCCGCTTTGAGCTCTTTGATGGTTTTAACGACATCATCCGTCACTGTGCCCGCCTTGGGGTTGGGCATAAGGCCTTTTTGACCTAAAATCTTGGCTACTTTTCCTATTTGTTTCATAACAGCGGGCATCGCGATGATCACGTCAAAATTGATCTTACCTTTTTCAAACTCAGCCACCAGATCCTCCAGCCCGGCTTCATCCGCGCCCGCGTCTTTGGCCGCTTTTATTTTGTCATCTGTCACAAGGGCGGCGATACGGACTTTTTTCCCTGATCCGTGCGGCAGATTGATAGTGCCGCGAATCACCTGATCCGCTTTGGTTGAATCGATATTCAGGTTGATATGAACTTCGGCCGTGGAATCAAACTTCGTCGTTCCCGTTTCTTTTAAAAGCCGGACGGCTTCAGGCAGTGGGAAACTTTTCTTATCCCCAAGTTTTTTTAATGACTCGGTATATTTTTTTCCTCGTTTCATGATGGTATTGTTAGGTGGTCCAAACGTCCCGCTTAGCGGGACTCCCACTTAAATAAAATATCTTATTTTTCAACCGTAATGCCCATACTGCGGGCGGTTCCGGCGATAATGTTCATTGCATGCTCAACATCGTTTGCATTCAGATCTTCCATTTTCTTTTCGGCAATTTCACGAAGCTGTGCCCTAGTCAGGTTACCCACCTTGACCTTTTGAGGTGTCCCGCTGCCACTTTTTAAACTGAGTGTTTTCTTGATCAGCGTGGAAGCAGGAGGCATCTTGGTGATAAAACTGAATGAGCGGTCTTCGTAGACCGAAATAACCACCGGAATCAGCGTATCGCCCTGCTCTCTGGTTTTTTCATTAAACTGAGTGCAGAAGTCCTGAATATTGACGCCGTGCTGGCCAAGGGCCGAGCCTACCGGAGGCGCGGGGTTGGCTTTTCCGGCAGGAATCTGCAACTTGATGATTTTCATTACTTTTTTTGCCACTGGAATGAGAAATTAAATAGTATTGTTAACTGAGGACATGTAATTATTTACCAAACCTTTTATTAAGTCAAAGGCCTGGATTGATTTTTTGCTATATTTGAACCCGAAAACCATATCTTCAACCTGCGAAAGCAGAAAACCGTTCGAGGGATTTTTCGAGTCGTTGTAAAAAAGGCTGTTATAACCGTAATCACCGGTTTCGTTGATGCCGGCTTCTGAGCCAAGCTGATCGACCATGGCAAGCTTTACGTTAAGATAAGTTATACCCCCCTGACCTACAGGCCCGTGTATTTCATATACGTAAATCGGCAACTGCCCCTGCGTGTCTGTGCCGACCAGCACATTTTTGTAGATACTTACATTGGCCAGCTCGCTGAGGTCGAAGGTTTCGAATAGTTCCGTGGATCGTGTTCGCTTTTCAAGGGAATAATCACTTGGCAGTCCTCCCTGATCCAGAATCTGTTTGGTAATATTGGGATGATTAATGACTTCGGGAGTTGTAGCATCCCCTTCTTTCTGTGACGATACGGAAGGCTTTGGCATCGGTATCCCCTCGGGAAGATTGACAAAGTAATCCGCCAAAGCGAATAGTGCTATCACCGCCAAAAACAATATTGCAAGCTGCGTTTTCTTCATCCTACTTCTTTTTAACCTGGGTAAAGTCCAGTTCAATCGGTGTTTCACGATCAAAGATGGAGACAAGTACTTTAACTTTGCCTTTTTCCGGATCGATCTTATCGATAATACCTTCGTAATTGGAAAAAGGACCGGAATTAATGGTGACATGGTCGCCCTTGATGAAATCGATTTTGAAAGTTACTTCATCACCGCCCACTCTTTTTTGAATCACGCCAAATTCCTCGGGTGTCACCGGTACCGGGATATTTCCTGATCCGACGAAACCAGTAACATTAGGGGTATTGCGCACTACATACCATGAATCATCCGTTACAATCATCTCGACCAGTACATACCCCGGAAAAATCCTCTTTTTCTCCTGCACGGGATCACCCCTCTTGATCACCACCTGGGTCTCTTTAGGAACCTTGACATCAAAAATGTAATCCTGCATGTTCAGGGCTTCTATACGCTGCCTCAGCGCTTTTTCCACAGCATCTTCGTAGCCGGAATAAGTATGCAGAACATACCAGTTGCGCCCTGTATTTTTTGCCTGTTTTGCCATTTATATTATTTATTGAAAATTGAAAATCAGATGAATCGGTATAAAAAATATGCTTCGGTTAAAGCGACAACAGAGCGCGGATGGCCCAGGCGAACAATTGATCCAGAAAACCCAAAACAACAGCTGCAACGATCATAAAGATGAAAACGATGGTCGTGATCCGAATCCCCTGTTTTCTGGTAGGCCAGGTTACATTATTTAGCTCCGCCAAGCTGTCTCTCAAATATTTTTTTATCATTGTGTGTACTCTTAAAAAGCCGGCACGCTTAAACTAGCAGATTTGCTTTTTTTGCGCAAGTTAATTTGTTTTACTCGCCTTTGCCGCTTTTGAATATCCTCTCATCTTCAGTAACCGGTCTGGGGTATTTTGTTAGCCTTTCCAGAACCTTGGCGACAAGCCTTTTTGGCTCGGAGTCAAAAATAACGTAGTCTTCCACTTTGCGGCCGCAGATCTCAAGGATCTTGTCAATGTGATCCGAAACTCCGCCAGTGCCGGTCAGCACTCCTACAATCTTCATATCATCAAAAGCGACCGCAAATTCGTTCAGGGTGCCCACGCCTCCCCCCATAACAATTATGGCGTCCACGCTTCTTATATTGATCAGGTCGCGCTCCATCAGGCCCATGCCGGTGTAAATAATGATATCGTAATTTTCTTTGGGAGATTTGTAGGTTTTGGTGTGCTCCTCTTCACTGAAAGCGGGTGAAATCCCCATGGTCATACCCCCTACATTTTTGGCTCCATAGGCGGCTTCATCGGGAAGTCCAGGACAGGCCCCGTTGACCAGAATACAGTCCGCTTTGGCAATCTCCTGCCCGATTTCAATTGCCTTTTTGATGTTTTCCTGAACTTTGATGGTAGGTCCCTGGGCGGAACCCATAACGCCGATACGATATTTCATATTTTTTTGTTTTCATAATATTTTAGCATAAATTATGTTTTTTTACAATCACTGGGCTCAAAATACAAGTTCTGCTAGAATGATGGCCGCTAACCGAAATCGTAAGAACAATGCGAAAGATTTCTTACTCCTCTTATCAGACAACTATTAAAGGCGGCCACACCAGAAGCCGGATTATTATTCTGATGATTTTCGTATTTGCCGCTTTTTCGGTTATTTTTGTTCGTCTTTTTCAGCTTCAGATACTCCGGCATGATACGTACCTGGCTATTGCCGAGGAACAGCATTTCGGTGCGATTGACCTTCCCGCGAGGCGCGGTGATATTTATGTGAAGGACACTCATTCGGGGGAACTTTCCAAACTGGCCACCAACACGACGCTTGATCTGCTTTATGTGGATCCGATGGTGGCCGATGATAAGCCGGAAATAGCCTCTAAGCTGACCCCCATCATTTTTACGAAAGAGGAATATAACGCCTGCCTGGAAGATCCGGAAAGCTGCTTTTATAACATTAAGCAGGAAAAGAGTATTGAAAGCCTGATCGTCCCGGATACAATTTGGGATATCGAGACAGGTACGATAAAAAAAACTGAATCAGTCAGGGAGGAAGAGGTTGAGTTTAAATCGTATAATGCGATGCTTCAGGAAATATCGGAAGATATTCTGGCCAAGATATCCAAATCAGAGGTGGATTTTGTGATTCTTAGACGTGATGCCGAAGACGAGCTGATGGCTGATATCATCAACGAGCGCCTGCCGGGCATTTTTGTGGATTCAAACCGCTTTTTGATTTACGGCGATCCCACGCTGATTCCTGAATCTCAATTATCCGTTGTGTCTAAGACCCTTGCCACATATCTGGATGAAGCGCCGTCTGCCATTGCGGCAAGGCTTACCCGCCGTAAGGTGCGCTACGTATTTTTGAAGAATAAACTAAGCCCTGAAGCCTCACGCGAGATTGAGAGTCTTGATTTGAAGGGTGTGGTGCTTTTGCCTGAACACTGGCGTTTTTATCCGGAAAGCGAACTGGCATCGCATTTAGTGGGCTTTATCAATCGTGAGAACACAGGCCAGTATGGTATTGAGGGCTATTTCAATATTGAGCTGGAGGGGAAAAAGGGTGCCATTTACGCCGAAAGTGACCCTTTTGGACGGCAGATTACCGTGAGCGACACGAAAATCGTGAATGCGGTGGACGGCGATACCATCGTTCTTACCATCGACCGTGTTGTTCAGAAAGAAGTCGAGAAGATTCTGAAAGAAAAGGTCGAAGAGTATAAGGCTGACAGCGGCCAGATCGTTATTATGAACCCGTTTTCCGGCGCCATCGTTGCCATGGCCAATTATCCTACTTTTGACCCCAATATTTATACCGAATCCTACACGTTACGTAAGCTTGATTTGAAAAATGAGGAAAAAGTTTATCCCACCACACCTGTTTTCAAAAAAGATGAGCGCGGACAGTACGTACCAATTGACTCTGGGGATCTGAATAATGATGAGGTTGAAAAATATGTTTACGAAAACCTTTTCGGTCCGGGGGTTTTCAAGAACAAAGTAATCAGCGAATATTATGAGCCCGGTTCCGTTTTTAAACCAATGGTGATGGCGATTGCTATCGATGCAAAAGAGGTCGAGCCCCAGACGACTTTTGACAATGACGGCCCATTGCTGATTGACGAATTTGAAATTAAGAACGCCACAGGCATTTACGGCGGCATTACCACCATGACTCAGGTACTTGAAAAGTCACTGAACACGGGCATGGCATGGGTCGCCAAAAAACTCGGAAAACGGCTTATGTATAAGTATTTAAAGGATTTTGGCTTCGGGGAATATACCAACATAAAACTTGAAGGAGAGACCAAGGGGGCAGTGGACTATTATAATCACTGGTCCAAGGCTCAGCTTTTAACAACCTCTTTTGGTCAGGGAATTGTGGTCACGCCGCTTCAGATGGTCGCCGCATGGGCGGCGCTCGCCAACGGCGGCAAGCTGATCCAGCCTTACATTGTGGATTCCGTCATCCGCGGCAATGAAGTTATCAAAACCGAGCCGGAAATCATTCACCGCGTTATTTCGGAAGACACGTCCAGCATTATTTCCTCGATGCTTGTTTCGGTTGTCCGCGGGTACCACGGACGTGCTGAAATCCCCGGTTATCTTGTGGCAGGCAAGACAGGTACCGCGCAAATTGCCGGCAAGTACGGACAATACGAAAAAGGCGAAGGAGCCACTATTACCTCTTTCGCCGGTTATTTTCCGGCCACCAAGCCTCAATTCGTTGTTCTGGTAAAACTGGACCGACCGCGTATCGGAGAAGGAACATGGGGTGAAACGACAGCTGCGCCCACCTTTAAACAAGTCGCGGAATTCCTGATCGATTATTATAGTATTCAGCCAAGCTCTTAAATAGCTTTATCTTGTGCCGTTTTTTCGCGCTTCAGAATACGGAACAAACATATCAGAATTTCCCATATATTCATCTTCGACATAATCTGTCAGAGCGGCTTCAACGTCCTTACGGGAGGAACTAACAGGATTCAGCTCATCCAATTCAAGCAGAACTAATTCTGCCATGTGCGGTGAAACGGGAGATGTCAAATCGTCCCCGGAGCTGAGGGTAAGCAACTGAAGCTTCTGAACTTCATCTTCATACGCCTGCGGATCGTTCTTCCGGAGCGCCTGTAACTCTCGCACATGTTTCATACATTGTTCCATCTCGAACTCTGCGGCTTCAGATGGACTAAGTGGGGCAACTTTATTCCTCATAATGTTTAAAATTAATATATTATTAAATTTTATCAGACTTTGATGTTGCCGAAAGCGCGGTCAGCATCTGGAATCTGGCCTGTTCCACGGCTTCACGTGATAATCCCCTGAGCCACAGGGGCAGTTCTCCGTGACCTTCTCCGCGAATCGCCAAGTCCATATCATGACTGGCTTCAACGAGCGCATCATTATCAAGCGTTTGCAGGTGAGCTATGATTTGCCCTGCTTCAGCTTCAATTGCTGCATTACCTATTTTATCAGCTGTCATTTTAGTTAAAATTAGAATATTGGTATTTCTTTTATCATATTTTTCATACCTGCGCAACTTTAAAATCAGGATTACCCATCGAGTCCTTTTCCACCTTGAAAAACACTAGTTACTGTTTAACTGTGATTTAGTTTTACCGGAGCACCTTATGGGAGTTTATGAGAGAGAATGATTAGCCTAAAGAATCGAAGTATATAAAGCAGGCTTAATAATTAGTCTATTCTAATAAAACACTGTATAATGATGTTTTATATGAGAAGTGAACAAGTATTAGTACGGAAACTGGGCATCGTCACTAATCCATCACAGCTAGACGAACAAGACACATTTTTCCTCTTTGTGAATGAGGCTATTAAGCGAGACGGGTTAGAGGTTTACATTTTTGATGCAGATGACGTTCTAAGCAGAAATAGAGTTCGCACTAAATTGATTAAGGGTCCAATCCAATTTGCATCGAGGGAAAGATTAAATAGGAAAACAACCATTCAGAGTCTGAGTGATTTTGATCTTATATTCTTAAAGAAGAATCCTCCTGTTGATAAAGATTACAAGCTTCTGCTCGAAAAATTGTTCACTGAAAATGTTCCTACAGTTAACAGCGGGGAAGGCATTCAGAAGATGGGTAGTAAAGCCTATTTAAAGCATTTTTCTCAAATCACGCCAATGACCTTCTTTGCCAATGGCGTTCAGGAGGCTCTGGGATTTATTCGGAAAATAGGAAATTGCGTTATAAAACAAAGTGATAGCTATGGAGGAAAAGGGGTTGATCATATTCGTTTCAAATTCAATAAATACTATGGATACAAAGGCAGAAAAGAGACACTCTTATCTGAGAAGGCTGTCATAGAAATTATCGAGAAGTATTTAGGCTTATCCAAAGATAAAACTCTTTTGGTGGTGGAATATTTTTTGAGCGCACCTGAAAGAGGCGACAAAAGAATCGTGATTCTTGAAGGGGATGTTTTAGGTTCGTATATTCGTTTGCCGGATGCCGAAAACGGAATGTGTGATGGCACTGATAATGGCGCAAGGCTTTACGACCCCACCAAGAGAGATCACGAGATTGTAAAAATGCTAAAGCCGCATCTGAAAAAGAACAATATTCAACTGGCAGCTTTAGATCTTTTAGTAGACAAGGCAGGTGTGGAGCATCTTTCCGAGATTAATGTCTTCAATCCTGGCTTCTGTAATCTTGATGTGGTGCACCCTGAACTAAATATAGTGAAAAAGGTTGTTGATATGCTTTGTGCCAAAATGGCTTAAATAAGCAAAAATTGGAGCGGGTAACGGGAGTCGAACCCGTCTCATCGGCTTGGAAGGCCGAGATAATAGCCACTATACGATACCCGCATCGCCTTTACTACTTGGGTATTTTATTAGAATTCGGCCCCAAAGACAATATCTTTTAATGTTATTTCTTCCGGAAGTGGATGGAAATCAGTCCATTCACCACGATCACCAGAGTGTAAAAGGTAAGAATCACCTGAATGAGCACCAGTATCTTCGCCAGAGGCGATAAGGGAGTGATGTCGCCGTAGCCGACCGTCAGAAAGGTCACCACCGTAAAGTACAGAGAATTGAGGACGGTGAGTTTCTCTAAGAAAGCTTCCGGATTGAGCAGGCTTATCAAACGATACCAGATCGAGAAAATGATGATCATCTGAACGATATTCAGACTGAACATCATGATGAGCCACTCCCCCTGCTGCTGAGCGTCTTTAAAATCCGTGAACACCCTTCCGCGCCCGAAAATGAAATTACGGGAATAAACCACCACAAACTCAATGACCCTCTGCACCAACAATATGGCCAACCCGACGGCCAGCCACTTCGGCATCAGATGAATCGTAAGGAGTACCGCGGTGCTACCCGCCATGATCCAGAGCATCATCTTCTCGATTCGGTAAAAAACATCACGGTTGTCCCTGACCAGATACCGGGATAAGGTCAAATGCCTGTTCGCGAATTCGATTGAATCGCGGAAACGATTTACCAGAAGGCTCTGATGCCGTGAATGGTCTTCCTCCATACTGATAGCTTACTTTTCAACTCTAAAGCAGTTCGGACAAGCGGTCAAATCATTGATTTTGAGCCAAAAATCTTGTATAATAGAGTGATATGAAAAAATTTCTGCTTTCCCATTTCAACCGGGCCATTCGCATTCTACTCGCCACCAACGCATTAATTTTGCTGGCCGGCGCTATGCTCGGCCCAATTTACGCCATTTTTGTGGAGGAGATCGGCGGAGATCTGATGGATGCCAGCGTGGCCGGCTTCCTTTTCGCCATCACTGCCGGTCTGATAACGCTTTATACGGGAAAATACTCGGACGGAATGAGACACAGTGATAAAATTGTTATTTTGGGATATTCGCTGATCGGAACAGGCTTTCTGCTATACCAGTTAGTCGATTCCGTCATGAGCCTTTTCGCCATTCAGATTCTCATCGGTATCGGGGAAGCGGTCTATTCACCAGCCTTCGACAAGCTTTATTCTAAGCACCTGGACTGGGGTAAATCGGGCACGGAATGGGGAACCTGGGAATCCATGAACTATTTTACAGCCGCTTTCGGCGCCCTTGTCGGCGGAATACTGGTCACCTGGCTGGGATTCGCGGCTCTTTTTTATCTTATGGCTTTTCTTAGTTTTTCAAGCGGCCTGTATCTTTACGTGGTCTCACCCCAGCGCGTTCTTTGAGTGCCGTCTCCACAATCTTTTCCAGAAAAGCCACCGGATAAAGCGGCGGATTTTCTTCAAGTGCCTGGTGATAAATCACGGTGGATGGTGTTAAACCGGGAGTTGTGTTCGCCTCGATGATGATCAGCTCACCCGTTTTGCGGTGCATAAAGGCGTCGATGCGGGCGTAACCCCGAATACCCAGTTTTTTAGCGACCAGTTCCATTTTTGCCTTCGCTTTTTTAATGGTCAGAGGCTTGACGTAGGGGGTCGGGGGGGGCGTTATATTAACTCCTGTCCCGCCCTGAAATTTTTCCTCGAGACTGAGAATATTCCCAATGGCGACGGTCAGACTCGGTGACATTGCCCTGAGTTTTCCGACCTCTTCCAGAATTCCCATCGTGATTTCAACCCAATTTGTTTTTTCTTCCCATTTCAGTTTATTGCCGACCACCCTCACTTTATCTGTCGTGATAAATTGCTCAAACATCAGCGTATCCATCTTTGAAGTGGGCATTTCGATCATGCCGTGCTGTTTCTTCATACTGCCTTCCGGGATGAAGGGGACGCCTTTTTTAGCATAGCTAAGATAGGTTTCCAGATCGCCCGCGCCGTAAAGCCTGGCAATACCCGCGCTGCAGCCGTCCCCCACCGGTTTAACGATGATCGTTTTACTACCCAGTTCCTTTTTCAGTTTTTTGAAGCATTGTTTGATATCGTATGCATTGGATCCGGCAAAGTGACTGACCGGAATGATTTTTTTGACCGCAGAATAAATTCCCTGTTTCTTTAAGCCCCTGATTGCCTCGGCAGTTTCGTATTTGTTCATGCAGAGCCTTGAAGCTTCTGAACCGGATCCGTTGAAAGGTACTTTCGCTTTTTCCAGAATGGCCTGAAGCGTGCCATCCTCGCCTATGCCGCCGTGAAGACTGATAAAAACAAAATCAGATTGTTTTATGAACTCGGGAAGACTTGTCTTTTTGGGAAAAAACCATTTCTCAGACAAATCCCCTTCTTCGGCACCCAGCTTATCAACCACGCGCCTAATCAGGGTGTGCAGCCGTTCCTCATCTTTTTTCGCGGATTTGCAGGTAGCCGCTATTTCTTCAACAGTGTGGTTCAGGGTAAGCGCGTAAGGCAGTTCCCAAACCTGATGGTCTGTGTCGAGCAGGTACGGTTTCGGTTCATATTTGTCGGATTTCCTTAATTTAAGCCAGACATTCGTGCCGCTCATCACAGAGACCTGCCTTTCGGAAGTACTGCCGCCAAACAGCACGTTTACGCGCTTTTTAATCTTCGGCTTCCGTTCCGCCGGCAAGGCGGGGTAAGCAATTTTGTGGTGGCGGCAGGCTGATTTCAGAATATAACTGAGCACGTCGGCGTGAGACATTCCGATACGGGAGGACTGCATAAACAGAAAACTGTTCTGCTCCATTCCGCTGATGGGGTTAAAATCGGAAAACCATATGTTTCCATCGGGCAGAAGCCAGCCGTCAAAACGCGCGAAATCCCGCATACCCAAAAGTGTAAAAAGCTGTTCAGCCTGAATCTGGATTTTTTCTATGATGTGGTTCTCAAAACGCGGCGGGCAATGGTAAGTCACCTGCCTGCTGGCCAGATATTTTTTGCGGTAGTCAAAAATCTGATGTTCATCGTAGCTGATCTCGATTTCGGAAGGCATGATCGCCACCGGCATACCAAAGCGATTCTGAAGGATGATCACAGTGAACTCGACGCCTTTGCAGAAAGGCTCGATGACAACGCGGGTGTCTATCCGTTTTGAAAAGATTTCCTTTGCTTTCCCGTATGCCTCCACGGGTGTTGAAACGGAATATACCGCAATGCTCGAACCGCCGGTGGCCGGCTTTACCACGGCACGCCCGATTTTGTGCTCCGCGAAGAATTCATTGATTTTTCTTTCATGACCGGTCAAATGCGCCTTCAGCACCATAGACGGCAGAGTGTAAAAACCGTGCGACTTAATAAACTCGTTGGCGCTGAATTTGTCAAAGGCCCGTTTGCAGGCCTCTTCCGGGGAGCCTATAAAAGGACATTCAATACGGCTCAAAAGCCTCTGTATTTCGCCATCCTCACCGAAAGGCCCGTGCATGACCGGAAAAGCCAGGTCGACGGACTTCAATAATCTGGTCAGTCCGGACCTGTTCAGCGGTTTTGCCGAGTTGGCCAGTTTAAAGTCAAAATCCGAAGGGGTGTTGGAATATAATTGCGCGCGTGAAATCAGAAAGGGTTTTTTCAGGTGGTCAAAGTACACCGGTATCACTTCCGTTCGTTCGGAATGCAGGTGATCGCAAACAGATCTGGCGGAGTTTAACGAGATCCCCCTTTCTAATGACGGCCCACCACATAGCAGGGCTATTCTGAGCTTCTTCATCAATCTTCTATTATGTTGCATAAAATATATGTTTAATTCTTGTTTAAATCAAGCTATTTTTTTATTTTTTTAGAAATTTTGTTAATATTTTTAGAATTTTCGCACGATATAGAATTCTATTGCTAAATCTCTGCTTAGCAATATAATATTGCGTGACTTATTTGTGGTGAGAACATCTTTCAATAACTTTTGGTGAGAATCTCCAAGCAACAGTCAGCACCTAGCAGAAAGAGGAAAGCGTGAAGCCCAATCAAACGCCGATACCGAGAGCGAAGCCTGTCTTTTCGTTCCGACTGAATAAGCCGCCGACCATCAACCTGCGAAGGAAGATGGCGCCTCCGATCCGGAATATGGGTCGTGGCAAGAGGGGGCAGCTCCGCATCCGGGTCGTCAGCTAGTCACGGTGCTATCAGGGCCTCCGACTGTCTGCCTAAACAGACAGCTGGGGACCCACTTTAAATTGTGTTAAAATACCTGCGTGTAAAACAAAAATTATGATTGATCAAAAAATCTTCAGGGCTTATGACATCCGCGGGATTTATCCCACCGAACTTAATCGCAAAACCGCTGTCCTTATCGGAAAGGCTTTCGGGACTTATCTGATCAGAAATAAATCGATCCCCTCTCCACGAGTAGCTGTTGGGCAGGACTGCCGCACCCACAGCATGGAGCTTTTTGAGGGATTCGCGGAGGGGCTGAGATCAACCGGCTGTGAAATGACGAATCTTGGCACCACACCTTCGCCTTATGTTTATTTTGTGGTGACCGAGGGCAAATTCGATGGCGGCTGTAATATTACCGCCAGCCATAATTCAAAGGAGTTCAACGGCTTTAAACTGATGACGGCCAATGCGCACGCGGTTTTCGGCGAGGAGCTTAAGAAGCTTTATCCGATGATTGAAAACGGCGATTTCAGCATCGGCGCTGGTGGTAAAAAGACCGCTGATTATAGTGATTTTTACCTGAACAAGCTCAAATCCGTCTTTTCTTACGCCAGACCCCTGAAGGTGGTGATCGACACGGGCAATGGCGTAGCCGGCATGCTTTACCCCAAAGTGATCAGGGAACTAGGGCATGATGTCGTGGAGCTTTACACGGAACCGGACGGGAATTTCCCGAATCACGAAGCCGATCCGGTAGTTGAATCGAATATGGAAGACCTTAAAAAAGAGGTTGTGCGTAGTGGGGCCGATCTTGGACTCGGGTTTGACGGAGATGGAGACCGCGTGGCCCTGATAACCGAAAAAGGAGATCTCATTAATTCCGATCATCTTCTGATGCTCCTGAGTCAGGACGTGCTTTTGAGGTATCCCGGCGGCACGCTGGTGTTCACCGTTTCCAATTCACAGGCGCTTTTTGATCTGGTTGAATCATGGGGCGGCAAACCAGTTATGTGTAAAGTGGGTCATTCTTTTGTGGAAGATGCCATGCGGGAGAATCGGGCTGTTTTGGGCGGCGAGCAGTCCGGCCATTTCTTTTTGCCGGAAGATTATTACGCTTACGATGATGCTCTGGTAACCGCCTGCCGTATTCTGAAGATTGTTTCGGAAGCAAGCCGGCCTGTATCGGAACTTTTTGACGCTTTTCCAAAGACCTGCGCCATTCCCGAAATCCGCCCCTACTGTCCGGATGACCGCAAATTTGAAATCCTGGACCGGATTATCGCTCACTTTAAGGATAAGTACCCCAACACAACCATGGACGGCATACGGATGGATTTCGGCAAAGGCGGCTGGTGCGGAATCCGGGTGAGTAATACCAGCCCGCGGATTTCAGTCATTATGGAAGCCGAATCGGAAGCTCATCTGAAAGAGATTCAGGATATTGTTATGGGCCATCTCCGGAGTTACCCCGAAATTGACTGGAACAGATAAAAGGGTTATAATTTGCGCGTTAATTAATTAAAGTATGCTCAAACAAAAAAAAGTAGGCAAAGGCGTGTTTAAAATTCTTACCGGTGTCATCGTCGGAGGCGCCATCGGTTCCATTTTGGGTCTTACTCTGGCCCCCAGGGCCGGTAAAGATACCAGAAAAGCAATCCGTGAGAGGTCTCTGGAGATGTTTTTGAAAGGGAAGGCCGAGCTCCGGAAGGATCACGAAATGGGAATTGTAAAAAAGACAGTTATCAAAATTCTCACTCCAAAAAAGAAGTCCGCTTCCGCCGGTGTTCCGGTCAATAAAAAGATTAATCAATGAAAATAGCTTTCCGCGGTTTTCTGCTGATAGGCGCCTTTCTGGTTTTACCGACTCTTACCATGGCTTCGGAGGTCCAGACGAGCATGATTTTAAAGACGGACTTTAGCATATGGGAGGTAAATCCTTCAAGACTTGATCTTTTTACCGATTATCAGAAAACCGATTTTAGCGGTATCGATGTGGCGATCGATGCTGAGGACGCCGGTCTTACGGCGAAGCTGATCACTCCTAAGTCGATCCAGGGGCTGGACAGCATGAAAATCCGTAGTTATCTGGAATCCGTTATCGCTCCGGACATTTACCGCCAGAAGGAGGACGTCACGATTGATATGGATGCGGAAGGCAATGTTACCTTTGATGGAACAGGTCTTTACGGGCGCCGGTTGGACCTTGAATCAGCCACCAAACTTATGGAATACGCGCTGAAGCATAAACTGGCTTACGTTCACCTTCCTTTGATTATTGAAGATCCGGTGATCACTGTTAAAAGCGACGCGCTAAAGGAAATTGGCATTAAAGAACTTGTTTCTGGCGGTGAAACGGATTTCAGTCATTCTCCCGGCAACCGGATCATCAATATCAATAACGGTCTCTCAAAATTTGTCGGACATCTCGTCAAGCCCGGTGAGGAATTTGTGTTCGGCAATACACTTGGAACCGTCGACGGAAGCACTGGTTATCTGAAGGAGCTGGTTATCAAGGGTGATAAGACAGTCCCTGAATACGGAGGAGGTCTGTGTCAGGTATCCACAACTGCATACCGGGCTGTACTGGCGGCCGGTTTTCCGGTGACAGCGCGCAGAAATCATTCTTACGCGGTCAGTTATTACAAGCCGCTCGGGCTTGATGCCACGGTTTATCCGCCTACCGTCGAACTGAAGTTCATCAATGACAGCCCAAATCATTTGCTAATGCAGTCTTTTACGGTTGGAAACAAGGCTTACTACAACTTTTACGGAACCAAGACAAACCGCATGGTCCATATGATAGGCCCGTATTACAGCAGTTGGGTCTCGCCGCCGGATAAACGCGTGGAGTATTCCGGCAATTTAGGTCCGGGAGAAACCCAGATTGTTGGCCATGCCGTCCCCGGCGTGAATGTCACCTGGTACCGTTATGTGACCTATAACGATGAGTTTACGAAGGATGAGAAGACGGGCGAGAAGAAGAACAAATCCTTTATCGAAACCATATACAGCAAATACCAGGCCAGACCTGATTATTATCTTGTCGGAAAAACGGAAGAGGTTCCTGAGCACGTTTCTGAAGACGGTACCTAATACTCGATCCGGCCTTCCATGGCGCGTTTCAGGGTCTGGCTGTCGGCGTACTCTAAATTTCCGCCCACCGGAATGCCGCGGGCGATACGGGTGAGTTTGATGTTGAAAGGTTTGATATAACGGCTGATGTAAGCGGCCGTCGCCTCCCCTTCCATGGAAGGATTGAGGGCCAGAATCATCTCTTTTATTCCGCCCGCTTTGGCACGGCGGATCAGTTCGGCGATGGTCAGTTCATCGGGGCCTATGCCGTCTATGGGAGATATTATGCCGTGCAGCACATGGTAAAGCCCCTTATATTCATTTGCCTTTTCCAGGGCCATCAGGTCCAGGGAATCCTCCACCACACAGACCGTTTCTTTGTTTCGTCCGTCCGCCCGGCAGATGTCACAGAGCTCTTCGGTTGTCAGGTGCTGGCAGACCGTGCAGTAACGGATTTCCTTTTTAAGAGATGAAATCGCTTCGCCCAGCTCCGTCACCTCAGCCTCCGGCTTTTTGAGCAAATAGAATACCAAACGCTCGGCCGACTTGGGACCGATACCGGGAAGTTTGCTGAATTCCTCAATAGCCTTCTGTATGTTTTTCGGAATAAAATTCATGCACATATTTTATCAGGATTTCATCTTATCAGATATGACGCTTCATTGCCCGGTCAATTTGCCTTTTTGCTTCACGCTTCTTAATGCTCTCCCGCTTATCATGCTTCTTTTTACCCCGGGCCACCCCGATCTTCAGTTTTGCGTATTTCCCTTCCAGCCCGATGGCCAGCGGAACGATGGTAACGCCCTGTGTGTTTAAGTGGTTCACAATCTTGTGCAGTTCGGACTTGTTCAGCAGAAGCTCACGATCCCTGAAAGGATCATAATCTGCTCCGCAATCATAGGGGTAACGCGATATATGGGCCCCTTTTAAAAAAGCCCTGGCATTATGAACAGACACGTAACTACCTTTTAAATTGACGTTTCCTTTACGGACCGACTTGATTTCGGAACCTGAGAGCATGATGCCCGCTTTGAATTCGTCCAGGATTTCGTAGTCAAAGACGGCCTTCTTGTTCTGGTTAATGATCTTCAGTATGATGTGTCGATAATGAACTGATGTTTACCTGTAAATTCCGGATCGGTAAGTATCTGTCTGAGAGAAAGGTTTACCTGGCCGAATATTCTTTCCGCATTAAAAGACGTACTTCTTTCACGCAGGCCTTCAGCCATCTCAACCATGCACAAGAGGTTACGAAGCTCGGCTCGCCTGGCTTCAATTACCTGTTTTTTACCTTCATCAGCCTGACTTAATTTTAAGCTTTCCTGTTCAAGCAAGCTCATAAGCTCGGCCTTTAGGCCTTGGACGTCACCGAGGACGTCCTGGTGGTTATTGTCTGTTTCCATTGGAGGGTGGAATTAATAATAAAAAACTTTATTGAGTGGCTCGGGAGGAGGGACTTAGCCCCCGAATGTCCCGCCAGGGCGGGATGCCTTACCACTTGGCGTGGATTTTAGTTTGAGTGGCTCGGGAGGAGGGACTTAGCCCCCGAATGTCCCG
>Ga0180007_10001652_pt1 | contig 28928 bp, 27 predicted proteins | sample MM_PC_MetaG_FD_121122 | JGI IMG/M metagenome (GOLD analysis project Ga0180007, IMG submission 121122) | Groundwater microbial communities from the Aspo Hard Rock Laboratory (HRL) deep subsurface site, Sweden - MM_PC_MetaG | ecosystem: Environmental > Aquatic > Deep subsurface > Groundwater... | reverse complement strand
AGGCATGTTAAGTTAGGATTATATGGTCCTCCAAATGCAGGTAAATCTACTTTAGCAAATAAGATTACAAAAGATTGGATTGGAGAAGAGATGAGCCCTGTTTCTAAAATACCTCATGAGACAAGAGAAATTATTATGAAAGAAAAGGTTAGTATAAAATCAAATGGGAAAGAATTGACATTTAGTTTGATAGATACACCAGGAATTGCTACTAAAATTGATTATGAAGATTTTATGAAATTTAAATTAAATAAAATACAAGCAAAGAAAAGAGCGAAGCAAGCAACTAAAGGTGTTATAGAAGCTATTAAATGGTTGGATGATATGGATTGTGTTGTTATAGTTCTTGATTCGACTAAAAACCCTTATTCTCAAGTTAATATTACAATAGTTGGAAATTTAGCTGCAAGAGATATTCCTGTCTTGATTGTTGGTAATAAAACAGATTTGAGAAAAGCTAATGTTAAAAAAATAGAAGCAGCATTTCCACAATATAAAGTTGTTGGAATATCTGCTGAAAAGGGAGATAATATTGAAAATTTTTACAAAATGTTATTTAAGGTGGTGAAATAAATGCTGACATTACAGTATGTACCGTATAGTGAAATATCTAGTTTAACTACGGATAGTAGAATTAAGAAATTGTTGAATATAGTTAAGAATGAAAGAATAGTTTTACTTGAAGGAAGATTGGAACCTAGAGAAGAAACACAGTTGATAGAGAAGACTATGGAGTTGATAAATAAAACATTTAAGGGGATAGAGATATGCACTGTTTATCCTGAGAGAAAAAGTAAGGACATATGGCCTGTAATAAAAAGTGGTATTTTAAGGATGTTTGGGCATAAGACTGGTTTAACTTTAATAGGTCCTGCTTCTATTGTTAAAGAAATAAGGAAAGATCCTAATAAGATTGAATTATTCACTAAGGCAAAGAGGAATAAATAATGCCACACCAATGTGTTAAGTGCAATAAGTTATATCCTGATGGTTCAAAAGAATTAATGAAGGGTTGCTCTTGTGGTGGCAAGTTTTTCTTTTTTATTAAAAAAAGTGACTTAGATAGAGCTAAACAAATTACTGATGAGCTAAGTGAAAATGAAAAAGAGCAGATTGAACAAGATGTTCTTGAACTTATAGGAGATAAAATGGAGGAGGATACTCCTGTTTTTTTAGATTTTGAATCTATACGAGTTTTAAAACCAGGACATTTTGAATTAGATTTGGTTAGATTATTTAAGAAAAAACCTTTAGTGTATAAATTAGAAGATGGTAAATATATTATAGATTTGGTTTCTACTTTCCAAGCTAAAGATAAAAGTATCGAAGATTAGAATTTGTCCAAAATGTGGAAGTGTTGATGTTAGTAAAAGTTCTAGAGATTATGTGAATGATATAATGGGTGTTAATGTTGTATATAAATGTGATAATTGTAATTTTAGTTCTACAGTTTTTCCTTTAGTTGATGTTAAAGATCTAGAGAAGATTAGAAAAGATTTAAATAAGAAAAGATAAAATATTTTTCTGTTGGGGATATAGGCTAACCTGGCTAGACTGGCCGGCTCCAGACCGGCATATCTGGGTTCAAATCCCAGTATCCCCATAGTGTTTTTATAAATATTATTCTGAGAATGGTAAAAAATTAGAACTATTTTAGGATAGTAACACTTTAGAAAGCTTTATATATTTTTTGTAAGATATTTTGTTATTAAATTATTATGATTAATTTGGGGGTTAAAAAATGAAAAAATTTAATTCAAGAAAATGGTATTCTATGTCAAATCTTGGTCAATCAAAAGTAGCTAAAGGTGCTTTTTTAGGAAGTGCACTTTTGGGATTAAGTATGGGTGCTTTAGGTTGTAGTGCTAGTGCTCCAGCAGCACAGACAGATTTTGGAGCACCTGTTGATTTATTAGGAGCAAGTTTAGGAGATACAACAGATGTTTTAGTAGGATTAGAAGCTACTCCTGCTAATAGTCTTATCACAAAATATGGTGTGGATGATTTTAGTAGTAGATGGGGTTATGATTTAGAAGATAGTAATTATATTTTTACATTAGCTGATACTTCTGTATTTGGTGCTGATATTCCATCTAATATTTTTAACCTTGCTGAACATATAGTAGAAACTACATTTCTTTATGGGGTAGATCAAGATTGGAAAAATATTGGTGATTTTGGTGAACAAAATGTTAGACGTTCAACACCAGCAGATAGTGCATGGACAGGTACTGTAGACACAGTATGGACTGGAGATTATGGAAATTCTGTATATACAAATGCTGTTAATAGTTGGGGATCTCTAATAGTTGAAAATAATCCAGATTGGGAAAAGAATAGAACAGTGGTTGTTCCAGAAAGTGTGTATGCAATAGGAAGTGAAGATTCAACATTTATGCATTTACCTCAGATTTGGAAAGATGCAGCTAGAGCTAATTCAGAGTTTTCTTTAGAAGAAATAGTTGAAACACCAATTACATCAATAACAATAGATTCAAGTGAAGTTCCTTCATCTTCAAGCGAAAGTTTTAAGATATTTGATATAGAATTGATTAGTGCAGAAAGATTACCAGAAGAAAATGGAAGTCAAGAAAGGATAGTTAGAAGTTATCCATTTAATTTTAGTGCAACACCTTTCTATAGTAATTATAGTATGGGTTCTCATGGAAAAATAAAACCAAGTGAAACAAATATAACAACTGAGATGGTAGGAATTGATTTAGGAGTTGGTTATGATTTTGGAAATGGCACAAATCTTAATACTACATTTGGTTTAGCAAATGGTGAAACAGATATTAGTGGTGGAAATGGAAGTTTTAATTCATCTTTAGCTAGATTTGGACTTGATGGATATACAAAATTTGGACAAAGTAACTTAGGTTTACATGCAGGTTTTGATTATGTATCTGAGAAACATGATGGAATAGCTAATCAGTCATTGTCATATCCACAAACAAGACTTGGTTTAACATATGGAAATGATGATCTTAGTGTAGAAGTTGGTGCAAGAAGTTCTGGAGATAGATTCATTAATAATGCAGATATATTGTTAGGTGGAAATGATCGCCAAGGTATCTTAGAAGGATTTGTTAGTGGAAAATTTCTAGTAGGACCAGTTGATTTTAGTGGATGGTATGGGAGATCAGATGTTAATCATGACTATAATGGTTTAAATGTAAACGGGCCATGGGATAGATTTGGAGCTAGTGTAGGATCTAATAATGGAAGTTGGAATTATGGTTTAGAAGTTGATCACTCTTTTGGAGATTGGAAGGTTACATATCAGGGAGTAACTACAAAAACATTAGAACCTAAACAGACTAGAGTTGGATTTTATTTAACAAAAGATCTTGGCGGTGATTAAAAATGAAACTAAAATTTTTTTTACCTATTTTAGTATTTTTATGTTTAATTTTAGCTAATGTTAATGCTAGTTTTATAGATTCTGATAATGATTTTTGGTTTGATTATGAAGACAATTGTCCTTATGTATTTAATCCATTTCAGATAGACAGTGATAGTGATGGTGTAGGTGATGCTTGTGAACATAACCAAGATAATCCTGGTGATGGTGAAAACTTTTTAGACTATGATGGAGATTTTTGGTTTGATTATGAAGACAATTGTCCTTATGTATTTAATCCATTACAAGAAGATTCTGATAATGATGGTGTAGGTGATGCTTGTGAGAACACAGCACCAATATTAGATAGTCTTATTCCAGATGTAAATGTAGATGAAGACACAGTGCCACCAAATAACTGGTTTGATTTGTGGCAGTATTTTTCAGATAATGAGCAGAGTGATGCTGAATTAGATTATAGTATCTCACAAACAAATCCTATAATAAATTGTTATATAACAGAAGACAGGTATTTTAATTGTGATAAACCTGTATTAAACATGCATGGTATTAACAAAATTTCTATAAGGGCTTTTGATGGTGAATTTTACACTGAAGATAGTTTTTTTGTAATAGTTAATAGTATAAATGATGCTCCAATAGCAGATATTGATGGACCTTATTCAGGGAATATGTATCAAGAAATTGAATTTGATGCTTCTGGAAGTAAGGATTATGATGGTTATATAGTTAATTATGAATGGGATTTTAATAATGATGGAGTTTATGAGACTAGTGGAATTAAACCAACTTATACATGGTATGGTGTTGGAGATTATACAATCAATTTGAGAGTTAAAGATAATGAAGATGTTTATGGTTATGATTCTACTAATGTTCATATTGATGATTATTTATTTAATGTAGTTCTTAATGCAAATCCAGATTCTGGAATTGCTCCATTAGATGTTGATTTTAGTTATGAAATAAATGGAGGAACAGGACCTTTTAGTTATTATTGGGATTTTGGTGATAGTGAAAGTTATAGCACAACAAATCCAATTCCACAATCACATAGATATAATAATCCTGATACTTATGTTGCATGCTTAAAAATTACAGATGGATTAGGCTTAACAGCTAAAGGTTGTGATACAATTACAATAAATGCTCCTCCAAATCTTATACCAATAGCTAATGCTGGTGGACCTTATTCAGGATATATAAATGAAATAATATATTTAGATGGGTCTGATAGTAAAGACTATGATGGTTATATAATTAGTTATGAATGGGACCTTGATGGTGATGGAGAATATGATGATGCAACTGTGATTAAACCAGGTTATGGTTGGGATGAAGCTGGAGATAGAATAATTAGTTTGAAAGTTACTGATAACATGGGTGCAGTAGATTATGATGATGCAGTTGTTGAAGTGATAGATCCTACATCTGATAATGTAGCACCGGTTTTAGATTATACAGGAAGTAAATATGGACGTGTAGATGAATTATTACAATTTGATATTACAGCTTATGATGAAGATGGAGATAAATTAGATTACTTTTTTATGAGTGATGATGTGTTCTATGGTGATTTAAGTTTTAATCCCATAGATGATGAAAATCCATCAAATGGATATAAGTTTAGTTGGATACCAACTAAAGCAGGAATTTATGAAATAACATTTTATGTTTCTGATAATTTTGTTAGTGGGAAAAATATTGATTATGAAACAATTACAATTGTAATAAGTGATGGAGAAGTAGAACATAAAGATATAGTTCCAACTCATAGATTAGAAATTCCAACATTATTGTTAGAAGATGATGTTGTAAGTGATGGTATTACAGGTTATTTAAGAGTTGTTAATACTGGAAATAAAAAAGAAGATGTACAATTAAAAATAGAAATACTAGCTTTGGATTTGTTTATGACTAAAAATTATTATGATTTAGATAGAGGAGATTCAAAGTTTGAAATATTTTATTTTGATATTCCTAAAGTTAGAGGCGATTATATAATGAGAGTAAGTGCAACTAGCGAAGATGACAGTGTTGTAAAGTATGTGCCATTTAGAGTAAATGGAGAGGGTAGTAGTAAATACAAAATTATAGTGAATTAGTTGCTACCAAAAGGTTTATATATGAGTTATAACTTGGGGATAATAACATATTTAACTATAAATTGGGGGTTAAAAAATGAAAAAACAATTCGGATTGTTAGGTATAGTTTTATTAGTTTTAGCTAGTTTAGCTATTATGCCAAATGCTTCTGCTTATGATAATAGTTATTACATCGACCATGTTAAGGTTGATGGTACAACAGCAGATGAATATGGCAATACAGCTGTAGAAGTAACAAGAGGAGATACAGTAACCTTAGAAGTATGGGTTAGAGGTGGATATTCTGGAGATGCTGTTGATGACGCTAAAGTAAAAGCATGGATCGGCGGTTATGAATATGATGATATAGAAGATACTTCTGATATCTTTGAAATTGAACCTGGTGTAGTACACAAAGAAATTTTAAGATTAGAAATACCAGAAGATATGGATGTAGAAAGATTAAATGATCCTGATGTGGAAAATCTTGGATACTACTTACATGTTAAAGTATATGATGATGACAATGATGATGAAAATGTGTATACATTAAGAATTAGAGAGGATAGACATGACGTTAAGATAGAAGATGTAATTTTTAATCCAATTGACCTAAAAGTTGAAGCTGGAAAGATGCTTTATGCAACTGTATGGCTTGAAAACATAGGTTACAAGATTGAAAAAAATGTTGATGTTGAAATAAGTGTTCCTGAATTAGGAATTTCAGCAAGAGGAAAAATAAAAGAATTAGCAACATGGTTTGATGAAGAAGAAGATGACGATGATGAAAATATCGGAAGCGTTGACTTATTCATGAAAATACCAGAAAATGCTAAGAAAGGAAATTATGACTTAAATGTTGAAGTTATCTTTAGCAATGGTTATGATAGCAATTTAGAAACATATACATTAAGTGTAGATGGAAAAGCAGCACCTCAAATTAAAGAAGAAGTGACAATTAGCTTTGATACAACTTCTCAAACAGTTGAACAAGGAAAAGGTGCGGTATACAAAGTTTCATTTGCAAATCTTGGTGCTGACCCAGAAACATTCACAATGGATGTAACTGGAACACAAGGTTGGGCAACTGTAAGAGTAGATCCATCTAGTGTAACAATAGGAACTGATAGTACTGCTGAAATGTATGTGTATGTATCTGTAAATGAAAATACAGCTATAGGAACACACTTCTTTACAGTAAATGTAAAGTCCAATGGAGACTTAGTTGATAGTGTAAACATGAAAACAGAAGTAACAGGGAAGAGTTCAGATGGATTATCTGGATTCAAGAATGGACTAATAGTAGCAGGAATAATCTTATTGATTATTTTGATTATACTAGGAATAGTATTAGCTGCTAGAAGAGGTAGTAAAGAAGAAGATATAGAAGAACCTTCTGGTGAAGGTAAAAGTTATTACTAACTTTTTTCTTTTTTTCTTTATTAAGTTTTAATTTTAATATAGAAACTTTTATATTTAGTAGATCTAGATTTTATTTATGCATCAACATTCACATTTTAATATCCCTAATTTATTTTTAAGTTATCTTAAAAATAAGGAACTTGATGAATTCTATCTTTCTGTTGCAATGAGGAGTTTTGCAGAATCTTTTATAGGTATTTTTGTTCCAATTTATTTATACCTTCTTGGGTTAAGCATTAGAGAAATTGCGTTTTACTATTTGGTTGGTTTTTTGTGTGTTGGTTTTTTTACTTATTTTGGGATGATTATTGTTTCTAAGATTGGTATTAAAAAAACATTAGCTGTTGGAACTGTAATTTCAATTGGTTATTATATTAGTTTATATCTTGTAGGACAAGGACTTCCTTATTTTATTGCAGCTTTGGTGTGGGGTATAGGAACAGCAATTTATTATTCTGGATTCCATAGTGAGTTAAGTAAATTTACTGATAGAAAAAATGAAGGAAGAGAGTATTCTTTTTTGAAAGTAATCATTATTGGAGCAACAGCTCTTGGTCCAGTAATAGGGTCTCTTCTTATCATTAATTTTTCTTTTCCAATCTTGTTTTTAATTGTATCTTTATTCTTAATCTTCTCTTCTTTTCCTTTGTTTTTATCTAATGATTTGAAGATTAAGAAACCAAGTACATCATTTAAGGAAATAATAACATCAGATACACCCAAAATGGGGTTACATTACAAAATCTTAGCTATTTTAGAAGCTACAGGTGCTCTTTTTTGGCCTTTATTTATTTTTATTATTCTTGGTAGTATTTTGAATTTGGGTATTATAATTACAATTAGCTCTTTTATAACTATCTTTGTAGTGTTGCATATAGGAAGATTATCTGATAAAAAAAATAAATTAGCTTTTGGTATAGGAACTTGGGGAAGTTCTATTTCATGGGTTTTAAGACTTATTTCTTTAGTACCATTTACAATTTTCTTGATTAATTTTTATTGGGATATTATGAAGTCTTTTTTAGAGATATCTTTTTCTAAGTTAGTTTATCAAAAAGCTAAAAAAGCTAAAAACCTTGCAAATTATTTAGTATTTAGAGAAATACATTTGACTATTGGTAGGGTTATCTTATTAGTGCTTTTGATAATTGTTCAGAGTTTAGAATTTTTATTTATATTTTGTTTTTTTGCTACTTTTTTGCTTTTATTTAATTTTAAAAAGAATAAAAAGGTTTGAATAACAGAATAATCCAAATTTAGGAACTAAATAAGCTATACTTTTTAGAGTTTTTATACTATATATTATAGCATATAAATGTATTTATATTAAAGGTATCTCTTAGAAGTAATAAAATGGAGGTCTTTACAATGAGTGATAAAAAATTAATAATCCCAATCTTAATATGTTTATTTTTAGTTATTTTTTCTGTTAAAGCTGATGATTTTTCTATGGTAGATGGAGTAATTTCAGGTGATGTATGTCCTGGTTCTACTGGATTATTTACAAGTACAGTAACTAACATAGGAACCAGTAATATGGAATTTACAGTAAATAGTGCTGGTAGTGCTGATTCTTTTTCAACAAGTGTACCTTATGGTTTTATATTAAATCCCGGCTCTTCTAGGACTATATACACTTATGTGAGCCCTAGAAGCAGCACTCCTTTTGGTTCTTATAGTTTAGATTTAACTGTCTCTGGAAATGATGGAAGTAAAAAATTAAGAAAAGAATTACAAGTAAAAGATTGTTATGTTTATGATATCTCTATTTTAGATAATGAAAAAAGTTTATGCCCTGGAGCTAATGAGAAATTTGATTTTGTAATAAAAAATAATGGTGATTATGTCGAGACTTATAATTTAGAAGTTGATGGTCAAATTGCTGATTGGGTTACTCTAAGTGAGCAAAGTGTTAGTATTGAAAAAGGGGGAAGTAGAACAGTTTTTGCTTATGTAACAGCACCTTCTGATTCTTTAGGAAATTATGAATTTTCTTTAGTTGTTAAACCTTTAACAGGATCTGTTACAAGTTCTGTTAAAGCAAACTTAATTGTTAATCCATGTTTTGATTTTCAAATAAATAGTGTTAAAGATTTTATTAGTATGTGTGATAGGAGTATAGAAACAATACCAGTGGAAGTTAAGAATGATGGTACTGTAGCAAATTTATATGAATTAAAAGTTGATGGTCCTGCATGGGCTGGTGTTGAGCAAAATAGAATAGAAATAGGTTCTGGTGAAAGCAAAACTGTGAATGTTGTATTTAGTCCTGATTATGGTGTAGAAGGTGATTTTGAAGTAGAGTTTAGTGCTGTACCAGAAAAAGGAGCATTACAAGGAATTAATTTATTTAAAGTAAATGTAAGGAAATGTAATAATGTTTTTGTAGACATAGAAAAAGATTATGATAAAATATGTAATTCATTAACAAATACATATAATGTGGTTGTTAAGAATACGGGAGAAGTTGCTCAAGATTTCAAATTAGAGTTGGTTGGTCCTAATTGGGCATCTCTTAGTAGTGGAATAGTTAAATTAAATGCTGGGGAAGAGACAAGTTTAAGCTTGGAGATAAGTCCTGGTTTGGATGTTGGTTCTGGTGAATTTGATATTAAAATAAGAGCTATTGCAAGTGATAGTGATAAGATAAGTTATGAAGATAATATTAAGGTAGAAACAGTTTCACGTGAAGAGTGTTATAAACCTGCAATTAGTATTGAAAAAGATGATGTAGAAGTTTATTATGATGGTGCAGCTACTGTACCTGTAATTGTTGAAAATAAAGGAACTTATACAGCAACATATGATATTGGAGTAAGTGGTACTGCTGCTAATTTTGTACAATTAAATCCTGCTACTTTAGAAATTGAACCTGGAAAAGCAGAGATTGTTTATATGTACATAGCACCAGATATTCAAGCATTAAATAGAGAGTATAGTGCTACTGTAACTGTGAGATTAGGTGATACTACAGTTTTAGCATCAGATATAGTTAATATCAAGGTTGTTGAGAGTAAGATAGGAGGAGAAGAAATAACCCCCACTCCTGAAGAACCTGAAGAAGAAGGGGTTGGATTCTTTGCTAGGATTAGTAATTGGTTTAGAAATTTATTTGATGGAGGAGAATCTATAGAACCAGAGACTCCGGAAGAGCCTGAAACTCCTGAAGAACCAGAGATTCCAGAGACTCCTGGAGATAATATCACTGAACCTGAAACTCCAGAAATAATTCAGGGGGAACCAATCAATTTAGATGAAAATGGAATGCAGGACAGTGAAATGGGAGAAGGTAGTCAATCTACTTTGACAATTAATGAAGAAGACCATATAGTTAGTATCAGTGAATTTGGAGATGATTCAATCACACTTGTTATAGAATCTGATCCTATTTATGTACCATTATCTGTTGGTGAAAGTAGAGAAATAGATGTTGATAGTGATGGAGTCAATGATTTTAAAGTTACATTTAATGGGTTTAAAGATGATGGAAAAGCTGATTTAACTTATGAGAAACTTGCTGCTCCAGAAGAACCTGAAACTCCTGAAGAACCAGAGACTCCTGAAACCCCGGAAGTAACACCTGGTGAAGAAAAAGAATTTAGTATTGAAGCTTATCAATGTGGTTATGAACCAAATGAAATAAAAGTTAATGTTGGAGACCAAGTTAGATTAATATTGACTGCAAGAGAAGAAGGAGTGTTATCCTTTGTGATTGATGAGTATGGAATAAGTGAATTATTAGAACCTAGAGTAGAGGTTGTGAAAGAATTTGTTGCTGATAAAGAAGGAAGTTTTGAATATTACAACCCTGTTCTTTGTGAAGGGAAAAGGATGACTGGTGTTTTAATTGTTGGTGAAGGTGGAGAAATAACTGATGGAGGAATTTCAACAGGTGATGGTATGATTTCAGGTTTATGGGGAGGAATAAAAACTTACAAGTATTACATTGTAGCCGGAATAATAATATTAATAGTGATAATCCTCATAATAAATACAAAATTCCATAAAAAGATGGTTGAATTTTTTGAAGAAGAAGTAGAAAATGAAGATGACGAAAAACCTATAAAAGAAGAGAAAATTGAGGAGAAAAAAGAGGAGCTAAAAGAAGTAAATAAAGAAGAAAAACCCAAGAAGAAAGAAGAGAAGAAAGTGAAGAAAAAACCTAAGAAAAAAGCTCCTGACGAGGATGAATATTATTAACTCCTTTTTTTATTTTTCATAAGATTTATAAGATTATTCTTAAGTAATTAATTGTTATAAGGGGGCTTAAATTTGGATAAACCAAAACCTATTGATTTTAGGATTATAGCTGAAAGAAGGAATTTTACACCATCTGATCCAAGAGTGAAGGTAGCTGGTGCTTTTAATGCTTCTGCTGCTAAATTAGAGGGTAGAGTGGCATTTCTGATTAGAGTAGCAGAATCACCAAAAATTCAAAGAGATGGAGGATATGTATATTATCCTCGTGCGAAAATAAGTAGAGATTCTGGATTTAATATTGAGATGGTGCAAGTACCTGAAAAAGAAGTTTTGGAAGAAAGTAAGAGAGCATTTAGATTTCCTTTTGGTATAAGATTAAAACATATTTCTCATTTTAAGTTAGGTTTCTTAGAAAAGAATGGAGATATTATTTGGGAACAAAACCCTGTTCTTTATTCACAAGAAGGTCATGAGAATTTGGGATTAGAGGATGCACGAATAACTTCCATGGGTGAAAAGGAATTTTTAGTTTCTTATGTTAGCCTTTCTGAAGCAAATGATGTTACAACTTCATTTGCAAGAACTAGAGATTTTAGAACTTTTGATAGATTTCCAATCTCTGATAATACTCCAAGATTTATGATTCATGGAAAAGATGTTGTTTTTTTCCCAGAAAGGATACCAAACCCTTATTTACATGATCAATTTGGGAGAAGGAGAAATTCTCCTGCTGCATTTACGAGATCAATAGGCATGTGTTCAATTACTCCTGAACCACAAACTTCACTTACTTATTTTTCTGATGATTTTACAATGTGTGGGTTAAATCATTGTATTTTGGCAAGTGAGAAAGGTAAAGTTACAGGACCTGGTCCAGCACCTATTTGGGTTGAGTATATGGAAGATGGTAAGAAGAAAGAGGGATGGTTATTTATTTTTCATGATGTAGAAAAAACTAGAAGGAGTAACATATACAGAACTGCATCTGGTTTATTAGATGGAAAAAAACCTTGGGTATTAAGTTATAGAAGGGAACCATTTATAGAACCAAATGAACATGGTTTGGGTAAAGGTTATGTGAATCATGTAGTTTATACAATTGGTGAATGGGTGGATGATGGTATTTTATATTTGTCTTCAGGAGAAAATGATTTTGCTAATTCTTTAAGAAGTTATCATCTAGAAGATCTTGTTAGTTATACTGTGGGTAGAAAGGTTAGACTTTTAAACTAACTACTGTGGTGATTCCATCTTGCATAGAAGTTCCATAAACATAGTTTGCTTCTGATATTATAGAATCATTATGAGAAATAACAATATATTGTGCTCTACTGCTATATTTAGCTATTAATTTGCTTAATTTTTCTGAATTATGCTTATCTAATGCTGCATCAACTTCATCTAATAAATAGAAAGATGCTGGGTCATATTCTTGTATTGAAAATATGAGAGATAAAGCTGCTAAAGTTTTTTCTCCACCAGATAGACTTCTGATATCCAAGTATTTTTTACCTATTAATTTAACTTTAATATCAACACCCCCATTTAATGGCTGTTCTTTATCTTCTAATTCTAAAGTAGCTTCCCCTTTAGATGATAAACTATTAAATATTTCTCTGAAGTTCTTTGCTATTTCTTTATAAGTTTTCATAAAAATATCTGTTTTCTTGCCTTCTATTTCCTCAATCATGCTAAGAACATCCCCTTTTTCTGATTTTAATTTGTCTTTTTTCTCAACTAAAATTTTATGTTCTTTTTCTAAATTTTCATAGATTTCTAAAGCTCTTAAATTAACATTACCTAAATTGTTAAGCATTTTTTCAAATTCTCTTATTTCTAACTTTAGTTTATCTAAGGAGATACCCCTTCTTATAGTTCCTTCTTTAAATTCTTCAAACTCTTTTTGTAATGCTTCTATTTCTGCTACTATTTTTGCTTTGTCTATTGATATAGAATGAATTTTACTTTCAATATCTTTGCACCTGCTTAAATCTATTTCAATACCTGAGTTCTTTTTTTGTATTTCTTCTGTAAATTTATTTCTTTTAACTGCTAAATTTTTGAATTTACCATAAAATTCCTGTTCTCTTTTCTCTTTAGATTTTAATTCTAAACTTTTATTTTTACTTATTAAAGTTAAATCATTTAATTCTTGTTTGAATGCTTCTCTTTCTTTGTCTAAATCCTTTAATATTTTATTTGTTTTTTCATTTTCTTGTACAAAAATACCATTAATTTGATTATCTACATTTTTAATTTCAGAATTTAATTGAATGACTTGTTCTCTGAATTGTTGTCTTTGAGACTCTAAATCATTTAGTTTGTTAGCTACACCTGGTTTTTGAACTTTAATCTTGATTGATTCTCTTGATTTTCTTAGATTGATTATCTCTTTATCTAGTTTTATGATTTCAGAATCTAATCTTTTAATATCTGATTGTATTTGTTTTTTATTTTCTATTAATGGAGATTTTTTATTTTTTATTTCAGATACATCCTCTGTTAAACCCATACTTCTTTCTATCTTTATTATTTCACCTTCTAAGATTGCTTTATTTTCTCTTAAAGAAATAATATCTTTTTCTAATTGAGTTTTATTATTTTCTACATTCTTTATTATTTTTGATAATCTATCTGATTCTGATTCAAATTGTGATATTTTTTCAGATACTTCTTTAGATGTGAAACCGCTTGTTTTTCTTCTGAAACCTCCAATCATTGCTCCACTAGGTTCTACTATGTCTCCTTCCAGAGTAACCATCCTTATTCTTCCAATACCTACCCTTCTTGCTGTTTCTATATTTTCAACTACTAAAGTAGATCCAAAAACATATGAGAAAACATCTTTGTATTTTTTGTCATATTCTAATAAATTTACAGCTAAACCATGAATATTTTTAGAAATTGGTATATTTACTGGCTTTCTTGATTTAATTTTGTTTAAAGGTAAAAATGTTGCTATTCCTAATTTTTTTTCCTTTAGATAACTTATACATTTTGCAGCTATTAAATCATTATCCACCACTATGCTTTTTGATCTATATCCTGCTGCTACATCTAATGCTAGATTGTATTTTGAAGGTACAGTAGCTAAAGAACTAACTGTTCCATGAATCTCTTTCATATTTAAAGATAATATTCTTTTAGCTGCTATATCTCCACCTATTGCTTCTTTTATTCCTATGTTTTGAGCTCTTAATCTTGCTAATTGCTCATTAGTTTGATATAGCTTTATTCTGGCATTTTTTAATTGAGCGGAGAATGCTGAATCTTCATTTAACTTTTTGCTTAATGAGGTTACTATCTCTTTGAATCTATTTCTTATTTGATTTAAACTATTTGATTGTTCTTTATCTTTTTTTTCTATTTCTGAGAGAGATTCTATTTTTTCTTGTAAATATTGTAAGTTTAAATCTATTTGATGAACTCTATTTAAATTTTCTTGTTTTTCTTGTTGTGTTTCTAATCTTTTATTTGTTAAATTATCTATATTATTTTCTAGATCTGATAATTTTAGATTAATATTTGAGATGTCTTGTAGATCATGTCTCTCTTTGAAGTTTTTTATTTCTATGTTTATCTTGTTTTCCTTAGAGATATATTCCTTAATCTGAGATTGTATTTGTTTTTTATTTTGTTCTAACTTTTTTATATTGACATTACTTTCTTCTATTGTGGATTTTAAAGATTTTTTTCTTTCTTCTATTTTATTTAACTCTGAAATAAGAACATCTATTCTAGAATTATGTTTGATAACATCTGTTTTTAGGGAGTCTATCTCTGATCTTAATAATAATTGTTCTTTTTCTCCCTTTATTTCTATCTCATTGTTGATGTTGCTTATTTCTTCTTGTTTTTTAGTTATGAAGTTTTTTATTTCTTCTATTTTTTTATTTATTTGACTTAATCTAGAATTATGTTCACTTATTCTTTTTTCATATTCATTTCTTTTATTTTCTTTTTCTTTTATTTGATAATTGATCAATGTGGCTTTATTATCTACTTTTCTAGATTGAAGTTCTTTATATTTTTTTGCTTGATCTCTATCTTTTTTTAACTCTCTTAAATTTGCTTCTCTTTCAGTTAGGATTATGTCTGCTTCTGATAATTTAGATTGTACTTTTTCTAGTTCGTTTAATGCTTTATTTTTTTTATCTTCGTAAACTGAGATCCCTGCTATATCTTCTAAAATTTCTCTTCTTTCTAATGGTTTCATTTCCATAAATCTAATTATATCTCCTTGAAGAATTATGTTATGACCATCCGGATTTATTTTGGCGGTGTTTAGAAGATCTACTACTTGTTGTCTTGTTCTTTTTTCATTGTTGATTTTGTAAACTGAATTTCCTGAATTTTTTAGAATTCTTGTGATTGTAATTTCTTTAGAATCTATTGGAAAGGTTTTGCTTTCGTTGTTGAAAACTATTGAAACTTCTGCTTCTTTTGCTGGAGATCCTTTTTTTCCACCATGATATATTAGATTTGCAGCTTTTTGAGCTCTTAAAGATTTAGAAGAGGATTCCCCGAGGACAAAACATATAGCATCACAGACATTTGATTTTCCACTGCCATTTGGGCCTAGAATAATATTAAATTCATTACCGAATAAAAGCTCTGTTCTTTTGGCAAATGACTTAAACCCCTTGGCTGTAATTTTTTGTATAACTGTCATTTATAAGGATGAGAAAGTTTTAGTTTAAAAAGGTTTTGCTAAAATTCCTCTTGCAGCTAATACTCCGGTAACTGCAGCACCTGTAATATTACCTGAAACACCAGGACCATCCCCAGCAACAAATAAATTTTTAATTTCTGTTTCCATTAGTTTATTGGTTTTAATTTTACTTGTTCTTAATTTAATTTCAGGACCATATAATAAAGTTTCATCTGAATCAATTCCAGGCATAACTTTACCTAATTTTTCTAAACCTTCGATTATATTTTTGACAACTCTATAAGGTAGAGCCATGCTTAAATCACCAGGTGTAACTTCTTTTAAGCTAGGATTGACATAACTTTTGCTTATCCTTTTCCAAGTACTTCTTCTAGCTCTTTTAAGATCTTTAAATCTTTGAATTATAGGTTTTCCTCCACCGATTGTATTTGCTAATTGTGCTATAGATTTGGCATAAGAAATAGAGTTAGTTACAGGTTCTGTTAAATTAACTTTAGATAATAAAGCAAAATTAGAATTTTCACTATTATGATTTGAATTAGAATGACCATTTACACATTTGTAACCTTCATAATCTTCTGTTGCAACAAAACCATTTGGGCAAGGACAGAAAGTTCTTACAACATCATCAAAAGTATCTGTATGAATTAAAAAAATTGCTTCATACATTAAATCAGAGTATTCTTTCATCACAGATGATGGAAATTCAACTCTTACTCCAACTTCTGCTTCTTCAAAATTGTATTGTAAACCATGAAATGATGCTAATTTTTGCATCCAGACGGCATTTACTCTACCAGGAGCCATTATAATGTAATCTGCAAACATATCTCCTTTGTCTGTTGTAACCCCAATTATCTGATTATTTTCTATTATAATGTCTTGTACTGTAGTTTCTGTATAAATATTAATTTTTTTATTAATCAAATAATTTTCAATATTTTCTATTATTTTTGGCAGGATATCTGAACCGACATGTCTTAATCTTCTTGGAATTAAATTAACACCTTGTTTTCTACAAAAAGCAACTAATTCTTCTGTTTTTTCTTTATCTTTTGGAAAATATTCTGCATTTACTCCAAAATCTGTGAATATTTTATCAATATAATCGCATAACTCTTCTACTTCTTTTTCAGAATACCATTCAAATAGTTTACCATGTGACAATACAGGAGAAAAATGTAATTTTCCATCTGAGAAAGTACCTGATCCCCCAACACCACACATTATGTCGCTTCTTTCTTTTACCCTTTTACCCTTTTCTATTAAAACTATATTTAAACTAGGTTTTTTTAGATTTAATTCTATAGCAGCAAATAAACCTGCTGGGCCAGCTCCGACTATAATCACATCAAATTTCATCTAGAACTAGGAATTGAGGGTGTTTAATAAGGTTTTTTGTTATGGGAGATAACTGTTATATTTATATCAAAATCTTTGAAATTTTTTAGTTTTATGATAAATTTAGGTATATTTGTACTAGAAAGTTTGGAGTAGTTATATAAACTGAATTTTGGTAGTTCTTTAAGATTATTAAGGAGGGTTAAAATGGACCATAATAAGATATTAAGATTAACAAGATTAGGTTATAGTGTAGATAGAATTGAAGAATGCTCAGAAGAGTTATTGAGCAAAAAATTTAATCCAGATTCCCAAATTTATATTCATGCACTTAGAGCAAGATTAGAAGGATATGATTTAAGGTTTTTAAAGGATCTATGCGATGAATTAATCCAATTAGAATTTGATCCAAGAGATGAAGGCATGTTTTATTCTTTATTAAGAGGAAGATTAGATGGTGATAATCCTGACACATGTAGAGATCATCCTGGATTTTTTTTAAGAGATGACCGTTTTTATTGTTCTAGATGTGGTGAAGAAAGTGAAAGATTGGAACTAGGATTAGCTGAGATTTAAAATTCTTCTAATTTTTTCTGTTTCTTTTCTTTTTTAAGATTTTTGACTGTTGCCCAAGTTTTTCTGAATATTTCTGGGTATTTTTCTAAATTTTCTTTTAAGAATTTTATTGTTTTTTCATCATGTGAATAACCAGATCCAAAATCAACCTTTACTTGTTTTTTTATTTTTTCTATTTCTTCATCTCTTGTTACTTTTGCTATTATAGAAGCTGCTGAGACTACTGGAAATTTTTGATCTGCTTTATGCTCTACTATTAATTCCACCTTTTTATTTTTTAATCTTTCATAAATAAAATTTTGCCATGCCTTTTTGTTTGGTGATGGACAATCTAAGAATGCTTTATCTGGTTTTAAGACATTTATAATTTCTACTGCTTTTATACCTTCTAAATCATTTAGAGAAATTCCTTGATAGTTTGTTGAGTCTATTTCCAGTGGTTGTGTTATAGAGATCTCATAAGATTTTGCTATTTTTAGAATTTTTTTGTATAATTCTTGTCTTTTTTTAGGTGTTAGAAGTTTAGAATCTTTTACTTTTATTGATTTTAATTTTTCTTCATCTTTTTCTTCTACACAAACTCCTACTAAAATCATTGGACCGAGTACAGGTCCTCTTCCTGAATCATCTATTCCGCAGATTAACATTTTAAAAATAAGTAGCGGGAGCTGGATTTGAACCAGCGACCTTCGGGTTATGAGCCCGACGGACACTCCAGGCTGTCCTATCCTTATAGACTTAAAAAAGTTCGCTATGATAGACAACCAATTCCCACAATTAAAAGTCTTTAAAGTTTATTTATAAAACTTTCTTTAGAAGAAAAACCTAGTTGTTTTGCTATAATAATCTTTAAATATTAGTAAGTTTTAATAAATATTAGTAAAAATGCCTAAGTTAAAAACAGTTAAAATAAGAGAAGAAGTCCATAGTAAATTGATAGAGTTGGGTAAAAAAGGAGAAAGTTTTTCAGATGTGATTGAAAAATTGGTTAGAAATTATAAGAAAAAATAAAATGCACCAAAATTATTTAGAAATACCAACTAACAAAATTGAAGAATATTTTAATGTGAATTCTTTTAAGAATAAATCAGTTTTGAGTAGCTGTAATCTTTCAAATTCGATATCTGTTAAGAATCCTTTTGTTTTAAATGAGGATGTAGCAACATTAGCTGGTTTGATGCCTGATGGAAGTTTAATAAAAGATTTAATGAGAATATATTTTTATCAGAAGAAAGATATTTCAAAAGTTTATTTATTTGAGAGTTTAATTAAAAATTTATTTGTTCCAACCAGCAAGGTTTTTATTTCTAGAAAAGTAACCGATGTTGTTGACACTATTTGTTATGTTAATTCTAAAACTCTTGCTAATTTTTTCTATTATATCTTAGAAATTCCAAAATCAAATGAACCTATGAATGTTCCTAAATGGATATTTAGAAGTCAAAAATCAGTTAAGATTTCTTATTTAAAACAAGTTTTTGATATGGAAGGAACTATTTTAAATAATTTAAAGGAAATGAGATTTGTTAGTAAAGATAAAATATTTGCAGAAAATGTAAAAAAATTGTTGAGATCTATTGGAATAGAATCTAGATTGAATATTGCCCCAAGATTGAAACAGAAATCACCTCAATATAGAGTACATATTTATGGAAAGGAAAATTTTGTTAAATTTAAAGAAATTGGATTTAGAATACCCTTTCTTAAGAATAGATTTGATGAACTATTGAAGAAGTACGGAATATCTTAAAGATTATTGTTCTTTAGAATTTCATCAATCTGGTTTAAAACAGATTTATTTACACTTTCTGGTTTTTCTAGAATATCTTGAATAGTAATGATATTCTTATGCATTAACTTTCTTCTTTCTTCTTCATTCATTTTAAGAACTGTAATTGGATAAACTTTTTTTGAAACTATTAATTTAGCTAGATTATTTGTATCTGGATAATTCCATCCAGTTAAGATAATATTTTTTGCCTTGGAGTACTTTCTTGCATGCCATGATATTTTAGTATTTGTTATCAACCATGCTTGTGAAAAATTGTATTTATTCTTTTTTTGTTTATAACCATCCTGAATGTCTAATAATCTTGCATATATTTGTAGAATTTCTCCTAAACCAGACATCCTATGTGGATTTTTATGATGTTTACATTCTATCAGGAAGGTTTTATCTTTTTTAGCTATTAAATCTACTTGGTGTTCTATGCTAGCCCCTTTTATTATAACATTCCATTCACATTTGTAATTATATGCTTCTAATATTTTTTTGGAATATATTTCAAATTTTTTTGATGGTATTTTAGATACGGCCTCTCTTAATTTATAATTTATAGAAGATTTTGGTTCTAAACTATCTAGTTCTTTTAGAGTTTTTTGGTATATTTCTTTAGTTGTTATTCCTTCATATAAACTTTTTTCTATTTTATTTGCTATTAATATACAATTTTTTTTAGAAGCACCTGATCTAGAACAAGTTCTTATTATTTTTTTCTTATCGAATTGTTCTTTAGACCCATCTGCTTTTATAACTAACATAAAATTATTTTGTTTTAATAGTTTAAAACGTTTTCTATTGAAAAGTTTTATAAATTAAGATAATTCTAATCCTTTATGCCGGGATGGCACAATTTGGTACTGCGCAGGATTGCTAATCCTGTTTCCTTCGGGATATCTGGGTTCAAATCCCAGTCCCGGCGTTGTCCTACTTGTCCGAAAGCCGAAAGGTTTAAATATGTTAAGGATCTATACTATTTGTATGGTTCCTAAAAGGGATTTTCATGATTATGGAAGTAAATATAAGGCAGCAGTAAAACATATTGAAGATTCTAATCTTTCTAATAAAAATAAAGAATTAATTTTGAAATTTGATGAAGCATGTATGCTTGAGGGATTGAGTAAACCAAGAAGATTAAAATTAATTGGAAGCTTAAAACTTCTTGCAAGAGATTTTTTAAAAAAAGATTTTGATAAAGCAACTATAGATGACCTAAAGAAAGTTGTAATTAAAATAGAAAACAAAGATGATTATAGTGTATGGACAAAACAAAGTTATAGAGCAATTATGAAAAAATTCTATAAGTGGGTGAAGTATGGTGATGAATATAAAACAAAAAGAGATTATCCAAAAATTGTTAACTGGATTAATACTAATATAAAGAATAAAGATAAACCAAGAGTTCAGGCAAGTGATATTATTACAGAAGAAGAAATTACAAAATTATTAAATGCAGCTGAACATCCAAGAGATAAAGCATTTATTTCTTTATTGTATGAGTTGGGTGCAAGAATAGGAGAGATTGGAGTTTTAGCTATAAAAGATGTTACAAAGGATAAATATAGTTATATTATAGATTTACATGGGAAGACAGGACATAGAACACCAAGAGTTGTTATAAGTGATCCTTACTTAACTAGCTGGATTAATAATCATCCATTAAAAAATAATCCTGATGCTCCTTTATGGATACAGGTCGGAGACAGGGAACATAAAAGAATAGGTTATGGATGTGTTAGGAAACTACTTGAGAGGTTGAAGACAAAAGCAGGAATTAAAAAAAGAATTTATAATCATTTATTCAGGCATAGCAGAGTTACACATTTATTAGGTAATAAACAGATTAATGAAGCACAGGCTAAAGTTTATTTTGGATGGGTTCCTTCTAGTAAGATGTTGTCTGAATATTCTCATTTAATTTCTAGTGATGTTAATGATGCAATCTTAGATTTGCATGGAATTAAAAAAGATGAAAAAGCTGAGAGTAAATTAAAACCTAAACAATGTCCTACATGCAAAAGTATTAATTCGCATGATGCTCTTTTTTGCCAGAGATGCAGTAATGTATTAGATGTAAAAACTGCTATTGAGTTAGATGAGAAAAGGAAGAAAAGAGATATGATGATGAAGAAGTTGTTAGATAATCCTGATGTTCTTAGTGTTATGGTTGATAAGATGGAAGAGATGGGGATTGTTGAGGAGAGGTTCTAAATAAATATGGACATTGAAAAAGAATTAAAAAAGCAAGGACTTGTGAATATTAAAAAAGTCAATAAAAGTATAAAATTGGATTTACGTTATGCTACAATAAATAATATTACTAAAAAGAAACTTTATTCTAAACCTTTATGCTTTATTAAAAAGGAAGTTGCTGAAAAACTTTTCCTAATCCAAAAGGAACTAGAAAAAAGAGATTTAACTTTAATAATTTGGGATGGTTATAGACCACTGAGAATTCAAAAATTTGTTTGGGAAGCATTTCCTAATTCAAAATATAATGCAAAGATATCTTCTCATAACAAAGGAATAGCAGTAGATTTAACTTTAGGTGATAGTAAGGGAAATCCACTCCAGATGCCCTCTGATTTTGATATTTTTGGAGAAAAAAGTCATCATGGTTTTGAAAAGCTTCCAAATAATGTCATTAAAAATAGAGAAATATTAAAGAATATTATGAAAAAATATGGATTTGAAAGTTTTCAATTTGAATGGTGGCATTATACTTACTCTAAATTAAAAGATTCTGATGTTTTAGATATTCCAATTTGATTTTATAAATAATCTTAAATATTAATTGATTTATTTATTATCATGAAAATTGTAAGTGCATGTTTAGCAGGAGTTAACTGTAATTATAAGGGGGAATCAAGACCCCGCCAAAAAGTTATTGAATTAGTTAAGAAGGGTAAAGCTATTCCAGTCTGTCCAGAACAATTAGGCGGATTAACCACTCCAAGATCTCCTGCAGAACAGAAAGGAAATAAAGTCTTTAGAAAAGATGGAAAAGATGTTACTGCTCAATTTGAAAAAGGATCAAAAGAAGCGTTAAAGATTGCTAAACTTGCAGATTGTAATGAAGCAATTTTAAAATCTAATTCACCTTCTTGTGGTTGTGGTAAGGTTGTTGATGGAACTTTTTCTGGAAGATTAATTGATGGGGATGGAGTATTTGCTAAACTTCTAAAAAAGAATAACATTAAAGTATTTACTGAGAACGAAATATAAAGAAAGAATGAATTTTTGATGTGTTAAGGATAATCTTATAAGTTTTATTAATGTTATTAATTTATGGTATTTGAAAAAGAAAGAAAAGAGATGAAATGATGAAGAAGTTGTTACAGAATCCTGATGTTCTTAGTGTTATGGTAGATAAGATGGAAGAGATGGGTATTGTTAAAGAAGGATTTTAGATAAATTTATGAAATTCAAAAAAGATAAAATAAATATTAAAGATAAATTTTAAATACTTCTCTAAACAAACAATCTAATGATATTCAAAGAAATCAAAGCTAAATCTTGTATGACTAAAAGCAAATTAACAGACTACGTAATAAATCCAGTAAAGTTAGTTTCTTTTCATCATAATCATGCCCCATCAAATCTAGAGGATTTATTATAGTATTAGAAGTTCTTGAAATTGTGATTAATTCTCCATTGAATTTTTTAACCAAGTCTGTATATTCACACTGTGGATCAATAACCATGACTTTTGTTCCGTTTAATAAAAGTCTTGAGATTGTGATTTTAGTCCAGTAGCTTTTTCCTCCTCCAGAGCTTGATAATACAAGACCGTTAGCATTGTGTAATTTGAAAATATCTTTGATTATTGGAATGTTATTCCTGTTTAATCCAAGCCATACTCCTTCTTCATCTATTTCTAAGAATTGAGAAGTAAATGGGAAGAATGCTGATAATGGTTTTGTAGTTATATTTCTCTTTATTTTTAATTCATTTATTCCTAATGGTATAGTTGATTTAATTCCTTTATGCATTTCATATGTTGGTTTATGAGGAATCATCATTAAAGAATTTAATTCAGATTCTAGTTTTTTTGATAATAAGTCTAATTCTTCTAAGTTTTTACCTTTGCATGTTATATATAAAGAAACATTGAATAGTTTTTCATTTCCTTTTTGAAGGTTTTCTAATACACTTCTTGTATCTTTGAATTTAATTTCTAAAGAAGGATTTATAATTCCTTTATTTTCCATAGACCATAAATCCCCTCTTTGTTTTTGAAGTTCTTTGTTTAGCATTACCATCATAGTTTCTATGGGATAAGGATCTATATGTATAGATAAATCAAAATCACCATTTAATGTTACTATTTTATCAAGAAATCCTTCTTCTACTAATCTTGGATAGTTTTTTACAGCTATGGTTCTTGTAATCTTGTCTCCTGTTTTTATTTCATTTGGATAATTTATAATTTCTTTAGGGGCAACATAATAGTGCAAGTAGTCTTTTTCTTCTACTCCTTGTTTCTTGTCATCATCTTCATATAAATCATTGAAGAATCCGCTTAGGCACTGCATAAGTTCTTCATCTTTTAGTCTTTTATGCTTTAAGTTCATGTTTTTTAATAATTCTTCACATACTCCTACTTGGATATTTAATCCAATATTTTGTTTTTCTGGGATGATTAAGTAGAAAGACCTGTTTAATAGTCCTTGAGAATTAATCATATCCTGTAAATATTTTTTATAATCATTAAATAAAGTAAAATAAGATTCATTTTTAGTTTTTTCAACTCTTTCTTCTAGTTTGTTTAAGTAGTAGTCTAAGTTTAGAGAATCAGTAGCTATTATAATCTGTATTGGAAAATCTAAAGAATTTAGAAATTTCTGAAAAGATGATATTATGCTTTCTTTTTCTTTCTCATTTTTTATACTGAAATTTATAGGCTCTACTTTAATAATAGATAGTTTATTTTTTTTAAGGTGTAGAATGTCTTTTTCTATTTTATCTAAATTAAGAAAGTATTTCATTCCTTTATCCATTAAAGTAAAATTTCTGAATGAAAGCCATTTATACCAGTTAAGAAATCTCTTTGGTATTCCAGTAAACATAAAGATGCATGCAATACTGCATGGTATTAATGAAAGAGCCACTTTTACAGTTGTGCTGAATGGTGATTTAAATAGAATTATAATTATGAAAGGAGCAAATATCAGAGCATAAAATAACTGCTTGAATGTTAATCCAAAGATAATTTTTTCTTTGTATTCTAGTTCTTGCGGGATTTCGTAGGACATTTTGGTTGCCTCCTTAGGTTTTATTAGAAAAATCAGAATTATTTCTTAGCTATTTTCCACATGCTTTCAAAAAATTGGTAAAAAGAATCTGCTATTTGTTTGCTTTTTATTAAAACTTGTCTTGATTCATCCCCATATGTTATGATTAAAACCTTTTCTTTTTGTACTGCAATTGTAGATGGCATAAGATGATCAATAAATCTAACTTTTGTTAATTTTAAATTTTTATATAATTTTTTAGCTTCCTTAAATTGCGAATTATAAATTAATCTTGTTTTAACCTTTCTTTTTTCCTTTTCAATATAAAAGAATCTTATGAAGTTTTCATATTTTTTATCAAAACTAGCTTTTGCTCCAAAGACAACATATTCTTCTCCAGTCTTTAGATCAGAAATAAATTCTTTTAATGAGGTTTGGAATCCTCTAAAACCTTGATACATGGTTGTTTCTTGTAACTCATGGAATTTTTCTTTTTTAATTTTTAGTTCTGGAATTATCTGTTTTATCTCTTCTGTGTCTTTTTCTAGCTCTTTTTTCTTTTCTTCCATATAGTCTAAAAGTCTATTTGGATCTGCTACTTGGAAGTGTTTTACATTGTTTTTTATAATATGTGAAACTAGTCCTTTTTGTTCTAATCTTTCTAAGATTTGATATACTTTTGAGCTGGTTATATAACTTTTATATATGATATCTCCTGTTGTACTGCTTCCTAAATCTAATAAAGCAAAATAGACTCTTACTTCTCCTTCCGTCATTCCTATTTTTTCTAGGATTTTTGTATTCATATTTAAGTGTAGATTTTTGAATTTATAAATCTTTCTTTTTACTTCTCTCTTAGGGGGAGATAATATTAATATATCTATATGTTGCTACTATATTATGATTATAAGGTCAAGACCTCAGACTTAAAAGAGGTAGGAGATAAAAAAATGAGTGAAAATAAAGAAAATTCAATAAAAGTTAAACCTTCAGCTTTTTTATTAATAAAAACAAAGAAGAATGCAAAAGAAGTAATTAAAACAATCAAAACAATTTCAAAAGTAATTTGGGCAGAAGTTGTTTTTGGTCCTTATCAGATAGTTGCTTATCTTAAAGCGGATAATTTAGAAGAGATAACAAATATTGCAGAAGAAGTTAGAACAAATCCTTCTGTTTTAGATATTGATGCACGTGTGGTTAAGATAATCCCTGGTGATGAAAATTTGCAAAAATTTGAAATAACAAAAAAAGAAAATGCAGTTCTTCTTGTAAATGTTAATTACAAAGAAGAAAAAGAAAGAATCGTAACATATAATCTTAGAAAACTTGATGGTGTGAAAGTTGCAAGAGCTATGTGGGGTCCTGCAGATATTATTGTTATTGTAGAAGCAGATAATCATGAATCCATGCGTAACTTGATTTGTGATGATATTAAAACTATGAAAGGTGTAAAAACAAATACTACCTTGTATTGTTATCCAAGAGGTAATCAAAATGGGAGAAGATAACATTGGAGGAAGAGATTACCCCCATTATAACCGTAATTTTCCATCAGTAGAAGATAGAGTATCTGACTTACCAAGAGATAGAATGAATTGTCATAGTAGCAAAGAAGAAATTTATGGTATTGATGCTGCTGTTGATTATGCTGGAATTAGCAAACGGAAACTTTATAGATTAGCAATTCAAGGAAACATTCCTTGTGTAAAAATGGGTGGAAAATGGAGATTTAAAAAAGAAATCCTCGATATATTTTTTAGAAAATAAAATAAATTTTTTCTTTTTCTTTTTTCTTTTAAGTTATCCATAGTCAACGGGACGTTACCCAAATCCTTTCAATCCTAGTTTTCTTCATAGAGTTAAGCACTTTAAACAAAATACTTCACAGCTTTTGTAACATTTCTTCCAACATCAGAATTCATTACTGAAAATGCTGCTTTTACTACTGCAAAAACCATTACAAATAACATTACTAAATTTATAGTTAAAAAACCTACAGTAGCTAATACAATATTAAAATTCTCAAATATCGGAAGCTCCATAAGTGCAGAAGCACCAAATAATATAATAGCATCAAAGAATGTAATAAAAACAGCTACTAACAAGACATTCAATATCATCTTTCCATAACTTTGCAAAGGAGGAATAAAATAGAAAAATATAGCAAAAGGAAACAACACTACTCCAACAGAAATCAGTAAATACCTCAATCCTAAAAATATTACAGTAGTTAAAAGTGTTAACAAATAAGGAAAAAGAAGCACTAACTGCAAACCAAAACTTCCAAAATCATCTGCAACTAAATAAAAGAAATTAGGATCTATCAAATCAATCACACCAGCAGTCATCAACGAACCTAATTCTATTATAATCTCATAAATAAAGAAACTAGCCTGAACAAATATCACCATCAAAACAATATTCCTTATCCACATCTTTGCATTTTCTCTCTTGGAAGCATCATAACCTGATATCATAAAATTAAAACCAGCAAATATGAAAAACAAGCCATAAAACAGAGATATAACATAAATTATAATAGCCCACAATCCATAAAAAATACTCACATTAACAGGCTCTGTTAACAATCCTTTAATTAAATTAAGCAGAGGAGCTACAGGAGCATTAAAAGTCATAAAAATATACTGAAAAAATGCTTCAGGAAGGCATGCTGCTAAATTAGTAAGTCCGCAGTCTGCTGATACTATTGGTATGGTTAATAAAGTTGTGATTAAGAGTATTTTAGGTTTCATTTTGGTAGACCTCCTTGAGAATTTTTGGAAAAAGGAAAAATAATTTTAATTTAGGAAAGTTTTATAAATTTTATTTAATTAGTTATAAATATATGGGAAAAATTGCAACATATGTTTTAGCTTTTTTAGGTTTAGCATCTTTAATTGGGTGTGCACCAAAAGAACAAGGTCCTTTGGAAAAGAAATTGGCAGAAATATCACGTGTTACTGGATCTAGTGGTGAAATAACTCTCAAAAGAGTAGAAAACTATGAACCGAATGATGAATGCGGTTATGATATAAAACAAGGATTTCTTTTAAAAGTTCCAGTTGAAATTAGAGGTTATCCTGGATTAGACCAAGATACATTATTTTATTTTCAAAGAGAAGGAAGTAGCTTTGTAATGAAAGATATTCCAGAAGACTTAAGAGATACTCATTTTAGAACTGGTTGGAGTTTAGGTGTTGAATATACTGGTGGCGGAAATTTATTAGAACTTTAAAATGTTGTCATATAAAATAGTAGGAAGATTAGCAACATATGTTTTAGCTTTTGGACTTGGCATAATAGCAACAATTGGAGTTCAACACTATTCTAATGGTTTGGATGATTATAAAAAACCTGCAACAGAAGAGACTTTAAAAGAATGTAGAAGGGATATTGGAAATTTAGATTCTAAATTAGAACTTCTTCCAGGTGAGACATTACCAGAATGGTCTGCAAGGACTGCACTTCCAGTAGGATTAGGAAGTGGCGGTATGTGGTTTTAATTTTTTAAGTTATCCCTAAGTCAACGGGTTGTTAACCAAATTCTTTCATAGCTTTAGTTTTCTCCTTAAAGCTACACACATTTCCCCCAGTATTTCTTTACAAAATTAGCAAATATGTAGTTAAAACCTCCAAATATAGTTAAGAAAAAAAGAAAATTCATAGATTCTTCATTTTTTATATGAATAATTTTTTCATAGGATTTCCCATTATGAATTATTGATATTTTATTATAAGGATAAACAGCATCTAATTCTAAATTTTCTTTAGCACTATAAGTCTCATTTGCATAATTTACTTCAAAAATAACATCTTCAGGTTTTAAATTAACTTTAATTATTTCATCTTGAGAATAAACTAATTTATCAGTCTTGATTTCAATGCCTAATTCTTCAAAATTTAAATCACACGGAATAATTTTCTTGTTAAAATGATCATAAACCAAAACTTTGCAGTTAGTTGTATCTTTTACTTCTATGTCATAATTTCCAGAATAAAACAAGTTATTATGCTCTGTTCTTTTCTTTTTCTCAGCTTTAACAGTCAGGACATTATAAGAATCCCATACTCTTGAATAAACATAATTAAAATCACTAAAATAAGAATTTGAAAACTTTAAATGAAGAGAACTAAAATCTTTTCCAGATAAAACTCCTTTAGTTGTATCAAAATACTTTTCTTTAACTGAAAAATCAGCTTCACTATCAATATCATAATATTTTAAATTTACTTCATCATTTATTCTAAGATTGT
>Ga0180007_10001651_pt1 | contig 28930 bp, 32 predicted proteins | sample MM_PC_MetaG_FD_121122 | JGI IMG/M metagenome (GOLD analysis project Ga0180007, IMG submission 121122) | Groundwater microbial communities from the Aspo Hard Rock Laboratory (HRL) deep subsurface site, Sweden - MM_PC_MetaG | ecosystem: Environmental > Aquatic > Deep subsurface > Groundwater... | reverse complement strand
CGTGCACATTAGCTTTAATCATTTGGATTTAGCTCGAAATAGTTTCGAACTTTGTCCAACATACACCGCAGATTATTTTTATAAAATTTCAGGCTCGTCAGGAGCTCTTTTTACAGGATGTTGGCCAAACTCTCCGCGCATCGTAGAAACTACTTTACCTTGATAAGATGGTTTTGTTTGTGAGGCTTCTCTGGCATCTAAAGACGCCTGAATAACTGGCATAGGTATTTTCTCTCTCTTTCCTGCTTCCACTGTCCACTTACCCTCCCCAGAAGCAGAAGCTTTACCTGAAATCTCATTTAAATCTTTACCATATTTTTTATATCCATCATGCATCCAAGATACTAAACTAGAAGTAACTACACTTCCATGAGAATACACTTCTGTTATTTTTTCTAAATCTAAATTAAATTCTTTAGAATGTCTCATAAGATCAAACCCTTCTGCGATAGATTGCATCATTCCATATTCAATTCCATTGTGAACCATTTTGACAAAATGTCCCGCACCAGAATTTCCAAAATGCCCCCAGCCTTCTGGCTTACAAGTATCCTTAAAAAATCCACTTTCCTCAAGTCTGTCATATAATTCTTTTTTTCCACCTACCATCATACAAGCTCCATTCAATGATCCTCCTGGTCCACCCGAAACACCAATATCTAAAAATTCAATTCCTTTATTATTTAATTCTTTGGCTCTACGCATTGATTCCTGATATGGAGAATTCCCACCGTCCACAATCAAATCACCTTTTTCAAGCATTGGCGCTAATTCATTTATCATTTCATCAACCGCCTGGTGAGAAACCATTACCCATATAACCCTCGGAGTCGAAAGTTTAGAAATTAATTCTTTTATACTGGATGTTCCAAGAGCTCCTTTTTCTTCTACATCTTTAACACTTTCTGGACTTCTATTATAAGCAACAATATTCCATCCCGCATTAAGTAAGCGAAAAACCATATTTTTTCCCATTTTTCCAAGCCCAATATAACCTATTTCTTTTTTCATATTTTTTCAGACTAAAAACTATTTATTTTTATTTTTCGAAGTCCTTACTGCTTTTTTTGCTTTTTTAACCGTGCTACTCCATTCACCTTTTATTTTTTGAGCAAAAGCTTTGATATCTTTTTCGTGCAGTTTGTATTGTTTGGCATAATTTTTAGATACGATGTCTACCGCTTTGTGATAAAGGGGCGGAGTGACTTCTTTCACTTTCTTAATTTCTTTTGTTACTTCTTTCTGCATTTTAGTGAGAAGTGTTTTTATTTTCTTTTGATGTAATTTAGCATTGGGCCCTAACAAGTAATATGCCCCCGCACCAGCTGCTGCTAACCCTGCCCCTACGGCTGCTATTTTCCCAGTAGACATTTTATTATTTTTTTTCATTAAATTAATTTACGACTTAAATTTTTAATCTTTTCGACTTTTTCTTTTTTTTCTAAAAAGAAAATTAAAAACAGCACTGTCTCTTAATTCTCCAAGCATTTCTTTAGTGGTGTCGCCAATTTTATTTATATTATTTTCTATTTTATCCATAATTCTCCAAAATATGCGAGTAATACGAATAAGATAAAACAAAAGAATAGCAACCAAAATCCACAAAAAAACAAAACCAATTGAAGATATCAGAAAAAAAACTTGTGTTTGCTGTAGGGAATTCATAACTGCATTATAGTATATTTAGTTATATAATTCAAATATGGAATTAAGCGACAAAATAGAAGAAAAATTTCGCTTGGACGAAAACCAGAAAAAAGCCTTACGCCGGCTAAAGCTTTTTTCTATTGCTGACTTACTCTTTTATTTTCCTATCCGTTATAGTGAAATTAGCGAGGTAAAAAAAATCTCAGAGTTAATTCCTGGCGACTTGGCAACAGTTTACGGAAAAATTTCAAAATTAAAAACAAAAAAAGCTTTTCGATCAAAAATACCAATGGCTGAAGGTGAGATTACGGACTTGTCGGGAAAAATAAAAATTACCTGGTTTAACCAAGCTTATCTCGCAAAAATGATGCGAGACGGTGATACAGTGAAACTAACAGGCAAGGTTACTCAAGGGAAAAATGGAATTTATTTAGCTAATCCAGAATTTGAAAAAATGCCCGATATGCCAATTGATTCACACGAAACACTCTTTAGAAAAGAGGGCTTAGTTAATTTAGGCTTTTCATACCCAGTTTATATGGAAACTCGTGGTATTACTTCTAAATGGTTTTACCACACTATAGAAAAAATATTTAAAGAACATACGTTGGATAATCTGGAAGATTATATTCCAGATAATATTTTAAAAAAATATCACTTACCCACCTTAAAAACCGCTCTCGTTTGGATTCATAAACCAAAAAATAAAGACGATGCACAGTCCGCGCGCAAAAGGTTCGCTTTTGAAGAAGTTTTCTGTATTCAACTGGAGCGACAACATGATAAATTTGAATATAAAAAAAATAAATCTTTTCCAATTAAGCCAAAAACAAAAGATATGCAAGATTTTTTAAAACGTTTTCCTTTTGAACCAACTAATTCACAAAAAAAATCAATTGAAACAATATTAAATGATATGGCAAGAAATTTTCCAATGTCTCGATTGCTCGAAGGTGATGTCGGGAGCGGAAAAACAGCCGTAGCAGCTACGGCCAGCTATGTGGCAATAAATCAAAAAAAGTCCCTCGCTCCTGCTCGGGACAACCTGCAAATTTCACAAAATTTGCAGGTTGCTTATATGGCTCCAACAGAAATTTTAGCCACCCAACATTTTGAATCTTTTATAAAATACTTTAAGCATTTACCCATTAATATAGGACTCATCACTGGATCAGGTTGTCGAAAATTCCCTTCTAAGATAAATCCGAGTGGGTGGACAAATATTTCCCGCACCCAACTTCTCAAATGGGTAACTAACGGAGAAATCCCAATTTTAATCGGCACCCATGCACTTATCCAAAAAACTGTAAAATTTAAAAATCTAGCCCTAGTTGTAATTGACGAACAACACCGCTTCGGAGTAATGCAAAGAAAAAAACTTGTCCGAAAAGATAATATTGCTCCACATCTTCTCTCAATGACTGCCACCCCAATTCCCCGCACCCTCGCTCTCACTATTTACGGAGACCTAGACCTCTCCCTTTTAAATGAAATGCCGGCAGATAGAAAACAAATCATTACGGAAATTATTACTCCCGATAAAAGAGAAAATACTTATGAAGAAATTCGCCAAGAATTAAAAAATGGTAGACAACTTTACGTTATCTGTCCAAGAATTTTTGAAGCAGACCCCGAAAAAGAGCTAGCTTTAAATGTAAAATCAGCTGAAGCTGAAGCTAAAAGATTAAAAAGGGAAGTTTTTCAAGAATACGAAATAGGAATCTTGCATAGTAAAATGAGTAAGGAGAAAAAAGAAAAGGTTATGCAGGAATTCACTGAAGGTAAAATAAATATCCTCTGTGCCACTTCGGTGGTAGAAGTGGGAGTAAATGTCCCAAATGCAACCGTCATTATTATTGAAGGAGCGGAACGTTTCGGTTTAGCTCAACTTCATCAACTCCGGGGGCGCGTTATTCGTAGTTCACATCAAGCTTATTGCTATATTTTCGCGGAAGCAAAAAGTGAAAAAACAATCGCCCGACTCAAGGCCTTAAAGACCGCAAAAAATGGTTTTGAATTGGCAGAACTAGACCTAACTCTTCGTGGTTCGGGAGGGCTTGGGAGCACAAAACAATGGGGTATAACCGATCTAGGAATGGAAGCAATAAAAAATCTAAAAATGGTAGAAGCCGCCCGCACTGAAGCTATTATCTTAATTGAAAAAGACCCAGAACTTAATAAATACCCACTGCTAAAAGAGAAAGTTAGGCAGAAAGTTCAAGAATTCCACTTTGAGTAAGTTAAACAAAAAGCATGCCCCGGATGAATAAATTGCGTAATTATTTATAATCCGGTTTTATTTCTTCTGCACCTTCTAGATGACTCGCAACACGAGCTAAAGCATAAAGTAAACTGGAAAGTCTGTTTAAATAAGACAGGGTTTCCTCACTTACTACAACCTTCCCTTCTTCCCTAACTGCGATCACACGCCTTTCTGCTTTTCGGGACAATGTTCTAGCAATATCTAACACTGCACCGTCTTTGGTGGCTCCACTCAAAAAGAAATTTTTAATTGGGGGTAATTTTTTTTCAATAGCATCAACTATTTTTTCAACTTTAATCACTTTTTCCGCATCAATAGACAAAGTCGCACCGGCCACTTCTGCTTGCACGATAAATAAATTCTGCTGAACTTCCAAGATAAGCTCGGAAAATTTTATTTTCTGATCTTTGACTTCAAAAATTTTATCTTTGGTTCTAGCTCGAGCCAACCCTAAAAAGGAATTCACTTCATCAAGCGCACCAAGAGCTTCGGTGACAATTGAACTTTTAGAAATGCGCTGATCACATCCAAAAGTTTTAGTCATACCCTTATCTCCTTTTCTAGTATACAACATAGCTTTATTCTACTCTTTTTAAAAAATGCAAACTATAGTTCACAGACTCCAGAAACACAAGCAAATTCTTTGGCTCCAGTAGTATTATCTGTTGCTTCATATTGAGAGAGTTTTGAAAAATCAATTTTACCGATAAATTTTGTTCGTCTTTCATATTCTTCTTTGGTAATTGCTTCATAAGGGGCTAGTTGATAAACATGTTCTGAACGTGGAAGAAAAGAAAGTCCACCAATAGATTCCCAATTTTCATAGACGAAATTGCCGACAGCTATCCATTCATCCGGTCCCACATAAATAGTAGCCGAGGGATTATGTTCCACAAAGTGATCTTTAAGTCTTTTCCATTCTTTAATTAAGTCTAAAGCAGAAACATCATCTTTAAAAATTGCTCCCTCCGGTGCTTTGACTGGAAATTCTAAAACAAAAGTAGTAGCCAAGGCTTCAGATTGACCAACTTCCGGCAAGCATGGTACTCCTTGATCCCGAGCCATTTGTAACAAAGTGTCTGTGTGAGAAATACGTACTCGACGAATAAAATATGGAGCATACCAAGGATGCATACCTGAGCCAACTCCTAAAAGTTGCCCAGAATTACCATGAGGTTTTACACAAGTAATAGCGGTTGAAGCATTAATACCAAAACGTTTGGCATATTTCTTATTTGTTTCAATAGAATCAAGACGAAGAGCATCAAGTACTTTGTCATCCCTGATTATTTTATTGTCATAATAGCCAGTTAAAGACACCCCAAGTAATCTCTCGGATTCACAATTTTCTTTCCATTTTTTTGAAAGATAACCAAAATCAGTCAAAGTAGATTGGTAAGTCCCAAGTAAGGTTGCTAATTCCATTTTTCTTTTTAAGGTTTCCGCTGTATCTTTCGGACGAATCACAATACTGGTTAAATTACAAAATTGTTTGGAACGCAAATAAATTTCTCCGCAAGGATTCATTCCTATCTGCCTTTCATCCTTGAGGGCTTCCCAGCGACGGGCGGGTAATTGTTTTTCTAGTCCACCTCGGTTAAAGATTCCGCGTTCTCCAGATTTAGATTTTACTAAAGCAGTCCATTCATTTAAAAATTCTTCGGCAGATGGTTTGGAATTATAAACTGCTGAATTGTTCGCCATACTGCGTTGACCCTCCGTCAGGTAGAATTGTCCTTTTTTAGCATCGCGCATTTCTGTATCCTCCAATTCAGAAAGCGAAATAAGCGCGCTCCTTCGTACTCCGCCAGCCACTACAATCATTCCTATCTGGCAAATAATATCGTGCATATCCAAATTAGAGAGACGACGACCTTGTTTTGATAAAATTTTACGCCTAGCAAATTCCATCAAGTCCATTAATGGTTGCGGTCCGGAAGCCCTACCACCAGCAGTCTCCAGACGCGCCCCAGCCGGCCTAATCATACTATAATCAAATTTTATATCTTTTCCATCAAACCAAGCCTTGAGTCCTAAAACAAAAGCATCTGCCCAACCTTCTTTACTGTCTATTACAACATAAGTAGTTGGTTTTTCTTTTGTTTGTTTTTTTATTTGCGGAAATTGTTGAACATTTTCCCATTCAACCGCAAAACCTAGCCCAGCTCCACACATTGAAATATACATAATCTCCCCTAAGTCTTGAGGACAAGTAGGAGCAATATAGGAACAATTATAAGCCCAAACATTGGACTGACGACAAGCCTTCCCAGCAGACCATAAAAGACGCATTGAAGGGCAAATATCTTGATTTAAAATAGCTTCTCGAACATCTGTATATTCTCTAGTGGTAAGTTTATCCCCTATATTTTCTTTCATATAAGACATATAACGGTCAATCGCCTCAATCCATGTCTCCCTACGGCCTAATTCTGGAACCCATCGGGAATAAAATTGGTAAAAAATATATTCCGAATAAGGACTATAAAAATATTTACTGGACTCTTCCACTGCAAGTCTAATATTTTCTGAAACCGGACCGAAGGCTGCCCGAAGTTCTGAGCGCTTATTGCGGTAAAGAATATATTTTTTGGCAGTGTCGGTAAAACCATTTTTCATTAATTCTTTTTCCACGAAATCTTGAACCATTTCAACTGTTGGTAAAAATTTTGCTTTTTTATTTTTACTTATTAATTCTGACTGAAGACCTAACAAAGTCCTGAAGACACGATTGGACACTGCCCCTGATTCTATTTCCCCTCCTTCTCCTGTTACTTCAAAAGCTTTTAAAACAGCCCGAGTAACCCTTGGAAGTTCAAAAGAAACAACTTCACCAGTTCTCCTACGAATTGATTTAATTTTTTTTAATTCACTTTTTAAAATTTTTTTTGTTTTTTTCATTTTAATTTAAGTTGTTTTGGGATGAAAGATACTGATAAACGACAATTTTTTCTCTTTCTTTTTTCTTATTAAAAAATTATAAATGGTGGGCGAGAGAGCAAAAGCAAAAACAACATTACTAAGTAAGTGAAGTGCGGTAAAAGGAATTTGTCCAACTAAAGATCCGAAAAATGATTGATGGAAAAAAATCGGACCAACTGAAAGACCGGTAAATGCATCAAAAAACAGTGTTCCAAAAATTGCAAAACGCACATATCCCCATTTATCTTTTTTTCCACCTGGGACGCACTTTTGGGCGGAAAAATAACGAGCAGCCCACAAACCAAGTATCCCATAAGCAATAGCAGTAAAAAATGTTTGTATTCCAAGTGTCCCGGTTACAATATCGTAAAGTAAAATACTTAAAACGGCAAAAGAAAAACCGACGAATGCTCCGTAGACCTTACTAAAAGGCATCATGGTCGCTAAAATCGGCTCAACATTAGGCGCGCGGAACGGAATAAGACGCACCAACAGACATAAAATAAGTCCTAGAAAAAATTTAAAATAATTTTTGATGCTCGCTTCCATGTCAAACCATTATACACGAAAAGAGTCCCTTAATGTAAAGTGGATAACTCCAATTTTAAGCGATTTTTAGAAAAAATTACTTTAAGCAACACCAAAAAAAATAAAACAAGGTATGTTTTTAAAAACGTAGCTTTTGCAGGGGTTTGACGAGCGACGGCGCGAAAATTTCAGGCCTTCGGCTCTGAGAGCCTCAGGCTCGAAGAGATTTTTTATGCTTCAAAAAATCCGTACCAAAAAAAACTACGTTTTTGTTTTACGTCATTACAGGTAATTCCACAAAGAAAGCAGAACCCTTACCCGCCCCTTCAGATTCCGCCCAAACACGCCCTTTGTGGGCTTCTATTATTAATTTTACAGAATAAAGACCGTAACCCGTACTATCTACATTTATTTTAACAGAATCTTTGCCCCGTCCGCCTTCAGTAAATAAATTCTTTTTATCTTCTTCTGTTATACCGACACCAGTATCTTTAACAGAGAGTCTCGCTTTGCCACTTTCAGCTTCCAGCCCAACTATTATTTTTCCTTCCTTGGTGTATTTAATAGAATTTTCAATTAAGTTGTTTACCACCTCCTTGAGCCAGATAGAGTCTCCAAAAACACTACAAATATTATCATTTTTTATTTCTGTTTCAATTTTTAAACCTTTTGCTTCGGCTGAAATTTCTTTTTCTGATATTGAATTTTTAATTAAATTATTAAAATCAATCACCTTCATATCATATTTAATTAATCCTTTTTGCATATTCGAAGCATTCAAAACCAAATCAACCGTTTCAATCCCCATATTGTCTGACTCAAGTCCTTGCTCCGCAAACTTTTTCAACTCCGGAGTTACTTCCCCGAAGGTGCCGTCCAACATTCCGGCAAAAATATATTTGGAACGAGTAAAAGAGCCCTTCACTTTATGGGTAACGAGATGTACCAGAGACTCTCTTTGTTTAAGTAAATCTTGAAGGTCAACATTAAGCTTTACCAGTTCTTCTTTTTGTTTTATCTCTTTTTTAACACTGCGAATTAAAAAGTATCCTAAAACTATTGAAGCGACAAAAGTAAAACCATTCAAAACCATATTAGTAGGAGTTTTAATAAAGAAAAATTGTGAACCAATCAAAATCACAAGTCCCCAGACTAAAGCTTGCGTTGCGATAAGCTTTACATTAAAAGCTCTAAAACGAACCATAAGAATACTGATGTAAATCATAAATATTACCATACCAAACAATCCATATAATTCGAGTTGGGAATTTGGCAACAAGCCTATTTTTGTAAGATAAGTCGCTAAAAATTCCATTCCAAAGAAAGAAAAGAGAAACAATTCAATCCCTACCCCCATGAGAATTATTTGTTTTTTAAAGTCGGGAATTGCCTTACGATATCGATAAATAATCAGTATAAGAATCCAAACCATTGCTAGTACGCCAAGCAAAGTGCCATAGGCCTTAAGGGGAAACCACTCAAAATCAAACGCATCGCAATTAGTTAAGTTAAAACCACTCAAGTTAAGAGGGGTGGAAGCAAGAAAAATAATAGGAGCAAGTAATGCGAGAAAAAAAATCTTAAGTCGAACTGAAACGTCCTTCTTCTCAAGAAAAACATAAATAAAATAAATGCAGAATATTGAAAGCAGACCTAAAATCAAACTAAAGAAAGACCAGATAAATAATATGAAATCGCTGTGAATATTTGTCCATGCAATAAGAGTCGATACTGTCCAAAGTGAGAAAAATATAGAGATTGCTAAAAGAAGCCTGTTGAGTAAAAACTGCTTGCCTTTCCAAAAGGCATATAAACTGAAAAAAAGTGCAATTACTGTGGCTGGAATTTGCGCATAATACAATAGCGCAGGCACATCGGGAGAATAAAAGAAAAATGTAGGTTCAGGAAATAAATAGCAAATCATATAGTATTGTCTGTCTCGTTAATTTGTAAAAGGTTCTCTTCGTCGGATCCAATATTATCATTGATTGATGTGTCTGTTTTCCCGACTGGAATTACACAAATATTATCATCCAAATCTACGTCACAATAGTCCACAGAGCACTCACGGTCTTCTGAAAGACATATGCTAGCTGCTTCGCAATCAGTTATATCGTCACCACATTCCCTGTACAAATCAGGTGCGTATTTCACCATTTCGGAATAATAGAACATTTCAGTACAATCATCATCCTCACAACCTGTAAAACATTTTTCTGTGACAGGGTCGCACGTGCCTTCATATCTAACCAAATAATCATGATTAACCATGAAGCGATAATAAGAAACAATACCAATCATAATAATGAGTAGTGCCAGGACATAGAAAAAAAAGTTCTCGCGAAAATGTATATATCTAATTTCCATAGTACTGTGGATAGTATATCATAAGCTTAATATTACGTGAAGATAGAAAGGTGTATTTGTTATGAAATAAAGAGTAGGTATGTTCCAATCCCAGTTATGCAAATAGCGATGATTTTTTGCCAAAGATGTTTTGTTTGTATTTTTTCAACTGTTATCTTCGGGAAAAAAATAGTTAAGAATATACCAATAGTCAGAACGAAAATCGGCTGAAAAGAATCCACAAGAAGTACGAGTGCGATAGGAGCAAGCAGATATGCAAATGAAAATATAATATTCCCAAATATAAAAAGAGATTCGTTTAGAATATTAAGAGACAAAATTGCTTTAGAATTATTGCGTATTGCTAATAGAAATTTATTACGATATGAACGTATAAACGCAAAAATTATGATACCTATTAAAACAAGCATGAGATGCTCCCAGAAGAGTGACCGCCAAACATTTTCCTCAAGCGCAACCGCTTTAAAGATAACTGATCCAAGCGCCCAAAAAAAAGAGGCAGCAAGCATGAGTACTATGGTTTTTCGACGAAGTTTAAACTTATTCTCCACATCTATCTCAAAAGAAATAATCGTCGTGCCAAGAATAACAATCGCCATAGCAATGAGTTTTATTTGAGTTAGTACTTCACCAAGAACAAAATAACCCAATATTAATCCAAATACTGGCACAAGCTGGTAAAATACAATAGTAACCGAAGCTTCTTCTTCTTTTAGAGCTAAAAGATAACACCACAATACCAGTATATTTAGAATTCCAACCACTGAAAGAACAATAATATGAACTCCATCAACATCTAATACTGTCCTGTCCGCTAAAAAGAAAAAAGGCAATGCAAAAATGGAAAGAAGAGAAGAGAAAAGAAGGAGTGTGCCAACTCCACTTTCTTTGAAATATTTCTCTAATAGAATTTTATCTATGTGATTTGTTAAAGCATATAGAAAAGAACCAAAGAGTGCTATAAAAAACCAAACCATGTGAATAAGTATATTACTTAATTGTTATAAGTCAACGAAACTTTATATTTTTTTAGTAAAAAACTGGGTTTATATTTTAATTTTGAATTTCTCAAACCTTGAATTCCTAAATCTTGTTCCCAATTATAGTATTTAATCCCTTGGTTTTTTAATATTTTTGCTTCTTCAAAATTTAATATGTCATAAACCGATGAATGAAAAGAAATATCGGCTTTTATGAAGTGAGAAATAGCATAGTTATCAGCTAAAATTTCAAATATTGAAAACCCAATTAAAATATTTTTCAAATACAATGATAAAACTTTTATATTTTCATTGTCAGCTTGGAATAATTTTTCAAATGCTTTATACTCACTTAATTCAAAATAGTTTTCTATCTTTTTATTTTTTGTCCATTTTTTAAAAACTTCCAAGTATTCATTTTTTGATATTTTTTTAACTGAAGAATATTGTCTAATAAAAAAGTCTGGGTATTTTTTAATAAATTGCCTAATTCTTTTACTCGAACTATTTTGATGCCAAGCATCCATGTTTGCCAGATGTGAAGTGGAATAAATATAATCATGAGAATTTAAATCAGGAATCGCTGAGAATCCTAATTTCATTAGAATTTTTGCCATTTCTTCAGGAATTAGTTTTAGTGAAGAAGTTTGGTAATTCTTTTTAGAGAAATTAATTAATTCTAAAGCAGTTTCTGAAATTTTATTTTTTCCAATAAACGAAATAAAAGGCTTGCCAGAAATATAGTCACTGAAAACAACAACTAAATTTTTATTTAACTGAGATATTTCCATATTGTTAGATATATCCCAAATCCACATACTGATAAAATTAAAATCGGAATATGGTGGAAATTTAGAGGTAAATTTTTCGACATCTTTTTTGTCTGAAAATTCTAATTTTTTAAATTGTGGAAATTCTGGAATCATAATATTTTATTGAATTCTTCAAATATCCCGTCTATTAAACATGTCCGCCCCCTTGGACTCGAACCAAGGACCCTCGAGGTATAAGCTCGATGCTCTAACCAGCTGAGCTAGGGGCGGATGTTTTTCTAAGCTTTTATTTCTTCTTTCCTTTTCAATAATATACCATAAGCAGTTAAGATTTTTTCATATTCTTCCTGTTCTAAAGTTTCCACTTCAATCAATTTCAAAGCAATAGCGGTAAACGCTTTTTTATGTTCAGCTAATACTTTTTGCGCGGTTTTTAATCCATCGTCAATAATTCTTGAAACTTCCCCATCCACTTTCGTAGAAACAGTTTCCGAAAATTCTTTTCCCGCTATTTCACCATATTGAGGACGACCACCAGAGTCAACCAAAGCTATTGGACCGATCACATCCGACATTCCCCATCTCGTTACCATCGCCCGAGCTAAATTCGTCGCCACTTGCAAATCACTTGATGGTCCGGTTGTGATATCTCCGAAAATCATTTGCTCTGCCACATAACCACCAAGTGACATAGCAATATCATCAATAAATTCTTTTTTTGATTGTAGGCGTCGCTCTTCGAGTGGCAATTTCAAAGTATAACCTCCGGCATTTCCTCGGGCAATAATAGAAACTTTATGTACTGGGTCAGCATAAGGAAGCACAGAAGCCACAATGGCATGTCCGGCTTCATGATAAGCGGTAATTTCTTTTTCCTTTTTAGAAAGCAAATGACTTTTACGCTCAGGACCCAACATTACTTTCTCAATTGCACGGATTAAATCAAATTGAAAAACTTTCTTACGATTCTCCCGAGCCGCCAAAATTGCGCCTTCATTCATCAATGAATACAAATCTGCTCCAGAAAAACCTGGCGTCCGTTCAGCCACTAATTTCAAATTAATGTCTTCGGCTAGTGGCTTTTTGAAAGCGTGAATTTTAAGTATTTCTTCGCGATCCGCGCGATCTGGTAAATCAAGAATTACTTTTCGGTCAAAACGTCCAGGACGAATAAGCGCCGGGTCCAGTACATCCGGTCGATTAGTCGCCGCCATAACAATAACTTTATCATTTGGTTCGAAACCGTCCATTTCCACCAAAATTTGGTTTAAGGTCTGTTCACGTTCATCATTTCCCCCGCCGAAACCTCCCCCACGGGTACGCCCAATAGCGTCTATTTCATCCACAAAGATAATTGCCGGAGCTGCTTTTTTGGCCATTTTAAAAAGATCCCGCACACGAGAAGCCCCAACCCCAACAAACATTTCCACGAACTCACTTCCAGAAAGATGAAAAAACGGCACCGAAGCCTCTCCGGCTACCGCCCGCGCCAACAAAGTCTTACCTGTCCCCGGAGCTCCTGTCAAAATTACACCTTTTGGTATCCTAGCCCCAATATCCAGAAACTTTTTTGGGCTTTTTAAAAAATCCACAATTTCTTTTAATTCTTCTTTTGCTTCTTTACACCCGGCCACATCTTTAAAAGTTACCTTATTTACCTTATCATCCGGATTAGTAATACGCGCCTTGGACTGGCCAAAAGTAAAAGCCTGCATACCGGCACCTTTTACCTGCCTAGATAAATACCAGAAGAAAAATACAATAAAAACTATTGTTAATAAAAGAGAAAGATTATTTAAAAGAAAATACATAAAACCACTTTCATCTTTTATTTGAATATCAGTTTTAGCCAAAGCCGATGCGGTCACTCCGTAATCAGAAAGCGTTTGTGAAAGCGGTGAATTGACTTCTTTTTTAGATTCCTTCACCTCATCATTTTGATAAGTGATAGTTAGACGATCACCTTCCACCACGACAGTTTTTATCTCTCCCGCCACAATACTGTTTGCCAATTCGGAAATTGAAACTTGAGGAGTAACTTTTCCGTCTCCAGATACAATTAAATAGAGTGCCGTAATCAGCATAAAAAAAAGCAAGGCACCAGCAATATTGGCTCCGAATTTTGTTTTTTTAGGAGTCTTTTTACCTTTGTTTTGTGGTTCTTTTTGATTTAAAAAATTAAAATCCATTTTGAGATAATAACACAAAAAAACTAAAAAATCTATGTTAAAATACATTTATGGCTAGTTATGCAGAAAATCGCAAAGCGAGGTTTAATTATGAATTCTTGGAAAAATACGAAACCGGTATTGAGCTTTTGGGTACGGAAGTGAAGTCTGTACGCAATAGCCAAATGTCACTTGAAGGAGCTTTTGTCATTATTCGTGGAGGTGAAGCATTTTTAATCAATGCAAATATTCCTCCCTTCCAATCGAAAAATGCGCCAAAAGATTATGACCCACTGCGTAACCGAAAACTTTTACTGACCAAAAAAGAAATTATTGAATTAGCCGGAAGCGAGAAAAATAAAAGTTTGACAATAGTACCAATTTCAGTGTATAATAAAAATAGAAAAATTAAAGTGGAAATTGCTCTAGTAAAAAGCAAAAAGCAATTAGACAAAAGAGAAACGATCAAGAAACGTGAAACTGATCGGGAGATTAGGCGCGAATATAAAGAACGTTGAAAACACAAATATGGGGATGCCAGGCATAGACAGTTGGTCTATTGTTATTGATGCATACCGAGCATGAACATAATCTCGTAAAAATTTGTTCAAATGTTAATTGCAAAATTGACTGCTAAAGCAAAAGCTGTATTTTCTCCATACTTCGGTATGAATGATTTCGCTTTCGCTTCAGTTTCCGCTTCGGCGTAAACTGATGTCTCCCTTATAGACTTCCGATATATAAGAAGGGGCATAATATTATCGGGATAGGAAAAAGATTGCTCTAACTTTTTTCCAAAACAAAGGAGCTCGATTAAAAAATATTTGGCTCGTTTAAGAATTTTTTAATTTAAACAAAAAAAGCGTGCTATGTATGTAGACTTCTTTACAAAAATCTTCTGCACGGGGATTCGATTTCCCCCATCTCCACTGCTTCGCTAAAGCTTCGCAGTGCACAGCACAAGAAATTTAGCGCAAAAACTCTCCTAGTAAAGAGGGTTTTTGATTTTTAGCATAAAAATAAGCAGTGAGTCCTGCGAAGCCTTGGCGTAGCAGGGCCACATGCTACAATTTATTTATGTATTATGTCTACATACTAAAAAGCAAAAAAGACGGTTCGTGCTATAAAGGAATAACGGAAAACTTGAAGAAAAGAATATATGATCATAACCACGGCTCCAATAAATATTCTTCTACAAAATCTCCATTTGAGTTAATTTGGTATTGTGCATTTCTAGACAAAAAGAAAGCCTTAGATTTTGAAAAATATATAAAACAAGGCTCTGGTTTTGCTTTTGTTAATAAAAGATTAATTTAAATTTAGATAAGTAAATTATCGCAATCCATTTTCCACCATAAGAATTGTTGTTTGAATAAAATTCTATTTATTTTCTAAAATACTTATAGCTTCTATTATCCATTTACCCCGAAGTGTATCTTTCATTTGTTTTATTTCTTCAAAAGAAAACCATTTCGCATTCAGTATTTCGTCTTCTGGAAATTTTAATTCTCCACCAACTATTTCAGCCTCAAAAGCATGTTTTACTGCATCAGTCGATATTGCTTGGAAAATACCTATTTCTTTTATTAACTCAACATCATATCCTGATTCTTCTTTTGCTTCTCGAACTGCTGTTTGTTCAAAAGATTCTTCTATATCCACTTTGCCCGCTGGAAAATTCCAAAGCATATACGCTTTTGGTTGTTTTTCTTGAAGTAAAAGATATTTACCCTCTTTTTTAATAACAACACCCACAACCACATCTACTTTTATATTTTCTTTCTGCATAATTTTAATTATAACATTTTTATTTAGGGTTAATTAGATAATTTTTTGCTTCTTTTAAAAAAGCAATATCTCTTGGAACAATATAAGCACTTCCTTAGGCCTATTTTTTTTATTTAGTTATTTAACATCATTAACTTCGTTAACATCCTAGAGAGTGAGGGTGTAAAGAGTGGTTCTATTGGTGTTGGTATTTATCCTATTTTAGTAATAAACTATCATTTGAGAGGATTCTGGGAACACTCAACCATTACCAAGTGTTAACGATCTTAAGACTCGAACATACATCAGGTTCCAGTAAATAAGTTCTAACGTCATTTATTAGTTTCCACAAACAAAAAAATTACCTAATTTTTCCGACCGGTAGAATTAGGTAATTTATTAATGTTGTTATAAATAAAAAAGTGGCGAGCCCGATTTGGACCCGCCAGGTTCCGCTGTTCAGGCAAGGAAAAAGTATACAGGCATAGCCGTAAGGGCTCCAGTCGCGACGGCTGCCCAAAAAGTCAGGGAGAGCATGTCGTCCGCCCAAACATCGCAACGAGCGAGCCATTCCCGAACTGCCTTGGTCCGGGAAAACCCCTCAAGGGAAGTCACCGAAACCGCTATAAAAATAACGATCGCCACTGCAATAACCACTGTAATCACCTCCTTTCTATATTCATTATGCATAATTTTAATCTAAAGTAAATATTTGACTTCCTAGCTCGAATACGCTATTATCTCTTTAGTTAAGACTTACTTATATCAATTGCGCGAAAGAATAAACAACCAAATACGGGCGAAGGAACTTCGGGTTTTAGACAGTGAAAACAAAAATCTCGGTGTTTTGAGCATTAAAGATGCTCTAGAATTGGCTCAAAGTAAGAATTTAGATTTAATCGAGATATCCCCGAACGGCAATCCCCCGATTGCCAAGTTAATGGATTTTGGAAAGTACCAGTATGAAGCCAATAAAAAATTAAAAAAGGCCAAGGCTGGAGCAAGTAGAACAGAAACCAAGTCAATTCAAATTAAAATAGGCACCGGAGACCATGATTTGGAATTAAAAGCGAAAACTGCTTCAAAATGGATTAAGGAGGGACACAGAATCAAAGTTGAACTTTTCCTTGCTGGTCGCGCAAAATATATGGATGAAAAATTTTTAAAAGAACGTTTAGACAGAGTGTTACATTTAATCACTGAAGATTATAAAATATCAGATGCATATAAAAGAGGTCCAAAAGGTTTAACTACCACCATAGAAAAAAAATGAAAGGAATGAAAACAAATAAATCATATTCAAAAAGATTAAAGCTTACCAAAAACGGCAAGATAATTTCCCGCAAGGCTGGTTTTAATCATTTTAATGCCAAGCAATCACGCAATAAACAACTGGCCGGTAAAAAGGGTCAGAATTTTGTTATTAAAAACAAACCTAAAAGCCACTTATTACCATTTAGCTAAAAAATCATGACAAGAGTAAAAAAGGGAGTACATGCGTTAAAAAGAAGAAGAAGCGTCTTAAAACAAACCAAAGGGATGCGTCATGGACGGTCTACCAAAGAACGCCAGGCAAAAGATGCCTTATTACACGCCGGAAGTTATTCCTTCGCACACCGAAAAGATAAAAAATCACACAATCGAAAACTTTGGAATATCAAAATAAATGCCGGAGCTCGCGAGCTTGGTATGTCTTATTCAAAATTAATCGGCGCACTACATCAAAAGAACATAATGCTAGATAGAAAAATTCTTTCCATTTTTGCCGAGTACCATCCTAAAACTTTCGCTAAAATTTTAGAGGCTGCTAAATAAAAAGAATTTTTAAAATTCTACTAACTATTAGAAACAGGGTCTTTCACGATTTTATATTCGGCTACTTTGTCTTTTTTAACTAGAGCAATAACATCTTCTAAAAGTTTTTTAGGATCAGCCCCAGAAACAATCTTATCATTTGGACGATGGCCCTTTACAACTATTTCCTTGAGCTGGGCTCCCATTTCCCACGGACCCTCAAAAATACCAATCGGTTTCTTATCTTCAAAGGCAACCGTAAATTCATGGATAGTACCAATTCTCCCGCAACCGCAAATTACTGCATCCGCACTGCGAGTAAGTAATAAGTCCCGTCCCGAATAGCCAAAACCGGTATAAATGATTAAATCCATATAATCAATAGGAAGCTTGTAAATCTCAACATGCTCGCGTTCAGAAGCAGCTGGAGATATACCAATGGAAAAACCACCCTCTTCTTTGATTCCCATGGCAGTCCAAAAAGGAAATCCAGTAGTCGCTCCCGTTACCAAAACTGCTCCCTGGCGAGCAATCTCTCGTCCGAGTTCTTTGGCTTTTTCCAATGCATCTATTCCACAATTTCCTGTTTCTGCCGCACCAGAAACACAAATCTTTATCTGACGATGTCCATGCTTATTTAAAAAATTAATTTTAGAATCCATATTTCTATTTTATATTACAATTTAAAATTACGCTATAACCTTGTTCTGGAGCATAAGCCTCAATCCCTAAATTATCCCTGAGCTTCTGCACTAAAAACATCGCTGACTTTGGTTCACCCATTACCACAAAAACTTTCTTAACACTATCTTGCATATCTTGCACAAAATTCAGCAAACCATCTGAATCTTTATGTCCTGAATATCCAAGAATTGTTACAACATGCGCCCGCACAACTACATCTTCGCCAGTAATACGAACTGTTTTTACTCCTTCTTGAATTAAACGTCCCGGAGTGCCAACAGATTGATATCCGGTTAAAAGAATTGTGTTATTCGGGTCCGGTAAATAATGTCTTTCATGATGCACGATACGTCCGCCAGTTGACATACCGCTTCCAGCAATAATTATTTTTGGATTTGGTATTTTATTAATCATTTGAGACTCTTTAGATTTTAAAGTGCTATGTAGCCCCGGAAAATCAAATAAATATTTATCGTGCGTCATAACTTTTTGAGAATTTTCATTAAAATAATTTTTATATTGTTTAAAAACTTCCGTTAACCGAATAGCCAAAGGAGAGTCAAAAAAGATAGGCATAATTGGTATGCGATTATTTTCTACTAAAGCATTAAGTTCAAACAAAAGCTCTTGAGAACGCTCTAGTGAAAAAGTAGGAATAATCAGTGCTCCTTTTCTCTTATAATTATTTTCAATTGTTTCTTCTAAATATTTTCGGCGATCATCCCTTGATTCATGATTCCTGTCTCCATAAACACTTTCCATAATGAGATAGTCTACATCAGTAACTTTTTCTGTATCAGGTAAAATCGGTGATGGACTGTTCCCTAAATCTCCAGTAAAAAGAATTTTTTTACCATTATAAATAAATTCAATCATAGCTGAACCTAAAATATGTCCAGCATTCAAAAAAACTACTTCTAAATTTGGAGTTATTTTTATTTTTTCGTGATATTGAAAACCCTGCCAAAGAGACAGTGCAATTTTAATATTCTCAGAGCTATAAATTTTATCCAAATTTAAATCGGTATTCTTACCCAAAATTCCAGCCATATCTTCTAACATTGGGCTGGCAATTCCCTTGGTAGGCTCAGTAGAGTAAATTTTTCCGCGAAATCCTTCGTTGATTAATTTTGGTATTCTACCCAAGTGATCTATGTGCCCATGAGTTATAAAAAGAATATCTATAGTCTCGGGATCATAAGTAAATGGGTCCCAGTTGATATCATCTGCTAATTTTTCCCCTTGAATTAATCCACAATCAACTAAAATTTTCTTTCCGTCAATTTCTAAAAGAAAATTGGCTCCGGTAACCGAACCCGCACCCCCATAAAACGTTATTTTGGCATTTTTTTCCATTGAAGTTATTATACAGTAATTTTTTCTGTAGGGATACTTCGCCTAAAAACATAAAATAAAGCAAAACTTCCTCCAGCTAAATCAAAGAAAATATCAGAAATAGTATCTAGTAAATTAAAAGGGGTTTTTCCAATATAATTATTAACATAAATCTCAAAAATTTCCCAAGAAATTCCCAAAAATAGTACAAATAAAAGAATTTTCCAAGTTAACTTAAAATCTATCTTCTCAAGTGACAATTGAAAAATAGGCAAATATTTTGTAGAAAAAAACCAGAAAAAAAACAAACCCACCCAAAAGCCTCCCAAAAAATGCATCGGCATGTCAAACCACCAAATAGAATAATACCAATAAAATTTTTGGGCCATAATATCTGCCGTAAAAATAAAAAACATCATAAATACTAGATGTTTTAAAAGCCTTTCTCTTTTCATTATTTTATTTTAACACATTTTTAAGAAAAAATCCGCCATTGCGGAGTTCTTCTTAGGACTATTTCTGATGTATTACCATAGCTTAATAGCTAGGTGGGTGTTAGACACGAGAAACCAAGGTTAAACGTGATCGAAACTCCCATAAAATAGTGTTCTAGGTAATAACCGGAAATAACCCTACTAAAAGTATAATCTCTAAAAAAATAAAAGCAACTAGACAGAAGAGTTTTTTTGTTTTTAAATTACTCATCCACCCCAAAACGTTTATAGTCGTAAGTTTTTTGATTACCAAACCAGTGTTTGATTTCATGTTCCGCTTCTTCAGGAGTTTCTGAACAATGAATAATATTTGCCACAGCTCTTTTTTCTTTATTAGCAAGTGCTGGACTGTCAATAGAAAAATCTCCGCGAATAGTACCAACAACAGCTCTATATGGCAAAGTATCTCCGGCAAGTTTTCGTACAATATCCACTGCATGCACTCCTTGAATTACCATTTTAACCAATGGTGCTGATTTCATATAATCAACTAGCCACTTTCTTATCTCCGGACCAATTTTAGAGGTATCAGTAGTGCCAAAATCAGTCAGCATATCGTATCCATATTTTTCATAGGTAGACTTAGTTTTTTCTCCCAATCGCGTAATCCATGCCTCATCTTTCGGATAATGATCATGGAGTTGCTCGTGAGTTGGTTGAAACATTTCTAGGGCCACAATCTTTAAATCCCTTTGTTCAAAACGCTTAATAACTTCACCTATCAAACCCTTCTTAACTCCGTCCGGCTTAATCATTACATATGTCTGTTCTTCTTTTAAGTGTTTCATATTAACTATTCTAGCAGAAAAAAATACTTTTGCAAAAGTTAATTCTCTTAATCTTCCATGCTCCTAGGTAACACATTTTTTTGTTTTCCGCAGGAATACATATCTTTTTTAAAAATTTGCTGTGCCTCAAGGTCAGATCCATTTTTTATTGCCAACATAATTCCAGCAATTTTATAAGTACCATAGCCTAAAGATTTAAATAATTTTATATAAACATCTGGACCTTTGGCTTCAAATCTTCCAATAGTAGCATCTTCGTGTGGAAACACACCTTTAAAAATACCGTTTTTACATAAAACCCTATCAATACTACTAATAGATAATTCCGGTGAAGAACTATAAGTAACAGAAAAACAAGAAATTACACCTCCATAGGAACCAGACTCAACACCCTTTAAGGTTTCTGCAGAAGTAAAAAAAATATTTTCATAACCTAAATATTGTTCTATGCGGGAATTTTTCGTCAACACAGTAGCCTTGAATTCTAAATCTTTCCCGAAAGAGCTACCAGCAATTTCCGATATGGCTTTTGTATCACCAGATCCTATATCTAAAACCATTTTGTTCGGAAGAGTTTTGACATATTCTAAAAAATATTGAAGTCCTTCGAAGGAACAAATGTACGTTCTTCCATCTCTAAACTCATTACTATAACCAAAATTTGCCTCTGTTTGTTTATATTCCTTTTTCTGCTTGGCAATATTTCTTAATGTGTCTATATGAGATTCCATATAATTTTATTCCATACTTGCATACCTCGCCATAATTTCGGCTTCCACTTCGGTGCGGTCACGACCGTATTTTACATAAGAAAGTTCTTTTAAATTGTCTACAATCTCCGGATTACCTTTTTCGGGTGCCAGAGTTTTTAGATTAAAAGGTTTGGTTGGTTGACCTTTTACTAGCATGTTTACATAAGCGTTGTAATTATCAAGCTTGGTAATATCTTGTGCGGTAAATTGAGGCTTGAATTTTGGTTCCAAAAACGTTGCGTCTTCAGTACCAACACGAAAGACCGCCATTGAACCAACATTACCAAAAACAGCATTTTTAATATTTTCTTCCAATTGAGTAATATATTGATGCGCAATATTAAGAGATAATCTATATTTTCTCGCTTCCGACAAAATAGAAGCGATGGAATCAGTTGTAACATTCTGAAATTCGTCAATGTAAAGATAAAAATCATTCATTGTTTTGCCAAACATATCCACTCTTGATAATGCCGCCATTTGAATTTTACCTACCAACACCAAGCCAATCAAGTTGGCATTAATATCACCGAGTCGGCCCTTAGAAAGGTTAACCAGAAGAATTTTCTTTTCATCCATAATTTTACGAAAATTAAAAACAGAATTTTGCTGCAACACCACCGGACGCATAATATCATTGCTAATAAAGTTATCAAATTTTGAAGAAATGTAAGGTACGAAATTCGCCAGAGACTGATCTCCAGTAGTTTGTTCAGCAGTAATCCAAAATTGCTTAATGATAGGATTTTTACATTTAGCAAGTTTCATATCCCGAAATTCTTTATCACCTAAGACACGCGTAATCTCTAAAAGAGTCGAGCCAGATTCTGGGTCTTCCATCACCAGAAATGCACTATTGCGGAAATATTGCTCAAACATCGCCCCTCCACCAATTTTCATATCAAAAAGTTTATTAAAAATTCCCATCATTTCATTAACCACAAAAGTTTTTTGCTCCGGATATTTCGGATCATATTCAAGCATATTTAAACCCATCGGTCGTGCCGTAAAAGCCGGATCAAAATAAATCACATCATCAATGCGTTCTTTGGGGATACGAGACAAAATGGTTTGAATGTCCGTGCCATGCGGATCAATATAGCAACATCCGTCTCCATTTTTGATATCTTGAGTTATCATATTGAGCATAATATTTGTCTTACCTGTGCCCGTTTGACCGATAGCATAAAAATGCCTCATACGGTCCTCGCGTGCTAAATGTATTTCCGTATCTTTGCCCCGATAATTATTTATTCCTAGAACTATTCCTTCTTGCCCCATTTCTATTGGAGCGGGAGCAATACCGGCCTTAGCTTCTTTAAGTTGAGGCTGACTGCCAATGCCAACTGGAAAATGAAAAACTGAAGAAAGCTCTTTTAAATTCATTGGTAAAATTTTGTCCGCAGAAAATGTACGATAAGAAAAATCATGAAAAAGTTTTTTTAATTCGGCTCCGCTCGCTGGTTCAAAAATAAAAGAATTGCTGGCTGCTTCAGAAAACTGATTAAAAGAAGATTCTATTTCTTTTAGAATTGCCTCCGCCCGTTCTTTACTCTCCCCTGAGGCAATCACCCGAATGTTCGCTTTCATAATAGTACTTTTTATTTTATTGCCAATTTTTTCTGTTGCACTTTCATCCACCGCTCGCCGACCTTTCATATATTTCTCTTTCTTTTCTTCTTCGTGTTCTTTTTTCCCAAAAAAAAGTTCTTTCCCAACTTTTAGAAAAGTTTTATTAAATTTGTAAAAATTATCGGCAGCGTGTTTCACAGAAATACCATCCTTTACGTCATCTAAAATCATATGGAATTCATTTATAAATTTATCACCGGCTGGCGCAACTATAAATTGAATCGCTGCGCCCTCTCCGGTAGTTTTAAGTTTAGAAAAAACATTTAAAATTGGATTCATAGGGTCATGCTCAATGTTGTCATAGGTTTTAATTGGAAGCACTCCACGCTGAGTAAAGCTGGCATAAGCACCAACCGAACCGCCCTTTTCATTGAAAATATTATAGTCATCAGCCACTTCACGAATTTTTGCATTGTGATAAAAAGCCAAAATCTGTTTTTCAAAAAGTGATAAATGCTTATTGGGAATTGCAGCGTAGACAACGACTTCATCATTTTGATTACCTAAGGCCACTTCCAAGGTAAAATAATTTTCTTTTTCATTATATTTCCCTTCGCCAATAGATTGCATCCCAGCATAAAATTGCTCCATGGCGCCGATGAATTCTTTAAAACTTTTTGATTTATCCGCCTCATCGGTGGGTGGAGGAAGAGTAATCTCAAAAAGAGTCATTTTAAGAGCTTTATAAATAGGTGTTCCTTCCTTAAAATCACACACTGCTTGCCCTGTCTTCATATATTGGATTAAAATTCGATGAAAATCATCATCGAGGTGCGGATTATTCATCGCCCCTACCACCGAAAGTGCATTTCGTACACCTTTTGTAATAACAATTCCCAAAAGTTCTTCCATCACATTGTCATGAGATTCAGGTTTTAATTTCAAAACTATTCCCTCAACTTCTTTTTCACCAATAATATTATTCTTATGAACGAATTGTTCAGTTGGGATATTTTTATATTCACCAATCACATCCCGAGTTGCATTTTCTTTCGCATGTTCCACATGTCCAAAATTAACAAGCTGCTCTTCCCGCGCTTTCACATGAGCCCGCAAATAATCAAGCTCCTCTTCTGGAGTTTTAAACTTCGGCATTTCCTTAAAGAATGACGGTTCCATTATTCTAATTATACAATAAAATTTATATTCTAGTTAGTATTTCCGCTTCCCCTTCCGTTATTAAAATAGTATGTTCAAAATGCGCGCTGTTTTTTCTGTCCGCAGTATGAAAAGTATATCCGTCATTATCTATGATTACATTTTTTGTGCCCAAGTTTATCATCGGCTCAATGGCAATAACCATTCCTGGAATTAATTTTTCTCCCTTACCAGCTTTACCAAAATTCGGAATATAAGGGTCTTCATGAATCGCGCGGCCTACTCCATGCCCAGAAAGAACTTCCACTATGCCATATTTCGCTTCTTTTCTCGAATGAATAAAGCTTTCTATAGCAGAACCGATGTCTCCTGTAGTATTTCCTCCACGCGCAGCCTCAATACCTACCTGAAGAGCCTGCTCAGTAATCTGGATAAGTTTTAAGCTTGCTGGAGCAACATTGCCGACGGCCACCGTAATGGCCATATCAGTGAAAAGTTCCTGGTGTTTGAGACCAAGGTCCAGCGCTATAATATCTCCTTCTTTTAAAATTCTATTTTTATTTGGAATTCCGTGCACCACCTCGTCGTTAACAGATACACATAAAGAAGCCGGATAAGGTTTATTCGCACCCTCCGGTCGATAATTCAAAAAAGCTGGACAGTCACCTGTTTCTTTAATTAATTTTTCTGTATATTTATTTAATTCCCAAGTTGAAACTCCAGGCTTTATTATTTCTTTTACCCTATAAAGCACATCCGCCAGTCGCTTACCCCCCTCGCGGATTATCTCTATTTCTTCAGGTGTTTTAATGATAATCATTTAATTATTGTCCCTGCAAACTTTTCCCCATTTAAACATTTTTTCAAATTATCAATCGGTTTACCGTTCATAATAATTACCTCTAGCCCCTCTTCTTCAGCTACTTTTGAAGCAATGGGGTCAAGTGGAGAATTCAGCCTCGGAGTCCATTCAGCCGGGATTAAAGCTCGATATTCAGTCCAAGAAATTTTTTCAATTTTTTTTGCATTTGGATTTATTTTGGGGTCAGAATCATAAACATAATCAATGTTTGAGAGATTGATTATTTTTTTGGCTCCGACAGTTTTAGCGGCCAGTACCGCATCCCAATCCGAGCTGCTCCCAGGCTGATAAGCTGACCCAATAACAATCGGTTTCTCCGAAGAAAATTTATTGGAAAGGTTGGCAATCACTTCGTTGTGCGCATATTCACCAAAAATAACTCTTATTAATTCCGCATTTAATTTAAGAGCCGCTATGCCAATCCAGTCCAAATCCTCGTTGGAAGGATTGGCAATTCCCCTGGCTGCTTCGTTGTATTTTCGATTAATTTTTCCTCCGCCAGTAATAATGACAAATTTCTTCCCTTTGGCAACCTGAGCTAGGATTAAATCCTTGAATTCTTTCAGAAAATTAATATCCAGTTCTTCAGGTATGATGAGCGAACCGCCCAATGAAATTATTATTGTTTCCATTTCTTTAAAATCCCAAAGTTTTAATAATTTCTTTGTGCACTTTTTCGATTGTTTGCTCACCGTTAATAGTATAAATACTGTAACCAACTTTGTCTTTAAAATAATTCATGGCTGGGATTACATTATTTACATATTCGTTAAATCTTTGTTCTATACCCTCTTTAGTATCATCTGTTCTCCCTCGCAATAAGTTGCGTTTCATTGCTTCCTCCTTGCTTAATTCAATATAAATAATTTTTATATTCTTTCTTTTATAAAATTTCATCATCGCTTCAAAACTTTCAGACTGAGCAATTGTTCGCGGGTATCCATCAGCGATTAAACAGATTTCGTCTTTCATTCCAGAAATTAATATATTAGTAAATAAACTGGTTGTAATAAAGTTAGGTTGTAAAAACCCTTTTTCCAGAGTTTCTTTTATTATCTGTCCAGTATAACTACCACTTTCAATAACCTTTCTAAATTCAGCACCAGTTGAGGTATATAAAATATCAGATACTATGTTTTTATCTTTTAAATATTCTCGCAACAAATCAACCTGAGTTCCTTTACCCGAGCCAATTATTCCAAAAAATATAAACGTTTGTGGTTGCATATGTGTTATAATAGCACAAATTATGAAAAAGGAAATTATTACAATCTGTGGGAGTTTGGGAAGCGGAAAATCAAGCACCGCAAAAAAAGTAGCCGAAGTTCTCGGTTTTCAGCATTTTTCTTCCGGAGATTTTTTTCGACAGGTTGGGCTAGAATTGGGTTTATCGATCAATGAGATAAATAAAAGAGCAGAAACTGATCCGAAGATAGATGAAATGACAGATCAAAAACTACGGGATATGCGTGACAAAGAAAAGATTGTTATTGATTCACGGACGGCTTATCATTGGATCCCCGAGTCATTTAAGATTTACCTTGATCTTTCCACCGAAATAGCCAAAAATAGAATTTTGAATAATTTAAAAGAAAATCCATTAAGGCAACAAAGCGAAGGGACATCTACCTTGGAAGATATCTACGAAAAAATGCGGGAGAGGTTTGCCAGCGAACAAAAAAGGTATTGGGATTTATATAAGATAAACAATACTGAAAAAAGCAATTTTGATTTAATCATCGATACAAACAAAAACAACCTAGAGCAGGTTGTTGAAATTATTGTAGCAGAATATAAAAAGTGGAGAGAAAACTAATACTCCCTCATAGAAATCTGTGCATCGACTTTTTTTATTAAGTCTAGAACAACAGAAACAACAATCAGGATAGACGTGCCCCCTAAGGCAAAAGAAGTATTTCCAGTGATAAACTGCATAATCAGAGGCAAAATCGCCACCACCCCCAAGAATACGGCTCCCAGAAGGGTAATGCGACTCAAGACCTTTGAAATATATTCTGAAGTGGACAACCCTGGACGAATCCCTGGAATGAAAGCACCGTTTTTTTGTAAATTAGCAGAAAGCGCTTCAGGATCAAAAGTGACAGCAGTATAAAAGTAAGTAAAGAGAAAGACAAAAATAAAATAAAAGACCGCATAAAGGACCGAGGTCTGCGTAAAAGCCATAAGAAAATGAGAAATATTTACCAAAATCTCATTACTAAAACGTGACAAGAAAGTTCCAATCATTTGCGGAAAAAGCAAAATAGAAAGCGCAAAAATTATCGGGATAACTCCAGCTTGATTGACCCTTAGAGGCAAATAAGTAGAACCGCCGCCGTACATTTTCATCCCCCGGACCCGTTTCGCATAGGTGACCGGAATTGGGCGTTCCGCTTCCGTAACCAATACAATTCCCGCTAAAATAACTACCCCCACCACTGCAAATACAAGATAAAGAGGAATTTGGGAAACATCAAAAGTAAAAATATGCTGGCTGACCCAAACAGGAAGCTGGGAAACTATTCCCGCAAAAATTATCAGAGAAACCCCGTTACCAATGCCAAATTCAGTGATAAGTTCACCAATCCACATAAGCAAAATTGAACCCGCAACCACAATTAGTAAATTAGTAATGCGATCAAAAGCGGTTAAGTTAATTAAAATATTTTGCTGTTCAAGAATATATAAAAGACTAAAACCTTGAATAGCCGCAAGTGGCACTGTGAGCAACCTGGAATATTGAGCAAATCTTTTTCTCCCAGCTTCTCCTTCCTCATGATAAATTCTCTTCAGAGAAGGAACCATAATAGTAAGAAGCTGCATAATAATAGAACTAGTAATATACGGACCAACACCGAGCATAATAATCGATAAATTAGAAAGTCCGCCACCAGAGAAGATATTTAAAATACCAAAAAATTGATTATTAGTAAGAAATCTGGAAAGTTCAGCTGTGTCAATTCCTGGAATAGGAATAGAGGAAAGCAACCTAAACATTATTAACGCAAAAAAAACGAATCCTACTTTCTTACGTAAGCTTATGTCTGTCCAAATTAATTTTATTTTATTCCAGAAATTTTGCATAATATTATGTGGCGTTAAGCTCGTAGTTATTTAATTTTAATATGCTTTCCTTTTATCCCAAGACGCTTACGAATCTCTGAGAATTTCTCTTTTGGAGAAACAAGCTTATCTTTTTCTAGAATAAAAACTTTTTGAATGGAATTAAATTGATAACCGCGATTCTTAGGTAATTTCTTAATAATATCACGAAGTTCTGGACGGCGCTTATTACCAGCGCGAGCTGTCTGGCCCTTACCTCCACGACCGGAAGTTTTTGCATGTTTACCCCCACGACCTACTAGTCGGTCTTTTTTATTTTTATGAGTTCTTTTTAAATTATGTATTTGCATATTATTTTTCGACTTCGGGAATAATTACTTCTTTGTTGGCAATAACCGCAATTTCCGGAGCTTGTTTGATGTATTTTGAAGAAATTTGAGAAAAAGCAGCCATTACCGCTTTCGCATTATTTAATTTATTTTTACTATTGGATAAAATCTTACCAGTAATATCCTTCACTCCGGAAAGTTTTACTATATCGCGAACTACCGAACCTGCCACCAACCCGCGCCCTTTATTTGGAAGAAGTACCACACGTGAACCTGAAAATTTAGCAGAAAGTTCGTGAGGGATGGACATTGTCTTGGTTAAATTTAATCTAACCATATTTTTCTTAGCATTACGAAGCGCCTTATTGATGGCTAGAGCTGTATCTCCAGCTTTTCCCAAACCTAAGCCAACACTTCCTTTTTTATCTCCAGCTACAATTGCCACACTGAAAGAAAATCTACGTCCCCCGGCTACCACTCGCGTCACTCGGCGAATGTTCAGAATCTTTTGATCAAATTCAGGCTTAACTCTATTAAAAGAAGAAAATCTACGACCAGTATTTTTTTTTATATTTGTCTTTTCCATATGATTTAGTAAAATCACCTACTTGGTTAAAATTCTAATCCCACAGCTCGAGCTGCATCAGCTACTAATTTTATCCGGCCAGTATATTTAAATCCATT